>Ga0307992_1000350_pt1 | contig 29697 bp, 26 predicted proteins | sample EllFjometagen133_FD_203162 | JGI IMG/M metagenome (GOLD analysis project Ga0307992, IMG submission 203162) | Marine microbial communities from Ellis Fjord, Antarctic Ocean - #133 | ecosystem: Environmental > Aquatic > Marine > Unclassified | place: Southern Ocean | collected 2014-10-08
TCATAAGCCTGAGAAAGAAATGCCTTCGCCTCACCTTCAGAACTGGGCTCACCTAATTCATAAAGTGTTATCCCAGCAATAGTAGTACCACCCCAGGTTCGAAAATCTTTAGCCGATATGTTCTCACCAGCAACAGTGTGTAAATACTCATTTACATCCCGTGAGTCAATGGTGTGCTTACTTTGCTCTTGATCCTGATATTGAAATAACTCATATCCTGGTAATTCAATGCACTTTTTGATTGTCTTAGCCACTCGAGGATGGGTGATATCTAATTCATGATAAACCCCACTCTTGCCTTTAAAATTAAACTTAACAGTATTGCCTCTGACTTTCACATGTTTGCCTCTGAGTGTGGTTAATCCATATGAATCATTTTCTCTTTCATATGACTTGTTACCGATCCTAATAAAAGTATTTTCTAAAAGCCAGACAGCTGTTGCTAAAACTCGTTTTCTAGTCAATTCTTCTTGAATCATGTGCCGATAAACTGTCCTTCGTAACTTAGGTAGTATCTCGCCGAAACGAATCATGCTATTAAATTTATTTTGTTGCTGCTGTAATATCCAATCAGAGTGATAGATATACTGCTTTCGTCCTTTATCGTCATATCCAATTGCCTGAATATGTCCGTTGTCGCTGGGGCAAATCTTGACATCACTCCAAGCTGGAGGAATAGATAAATTTTTCACCTTCTCTAATTCTTCAGGTTTGAGAGGATTCCCACTTTTATTAAAGTACGAAAAACCCCTGCCCACTTTGTTTCTAACCCAAGTTAAACCACTATTTGAAATATAACGAACACCATTTTGAATCTTATTCATAAACTCAATTATGTCACAAAAAAATGTGGAGGGATTTAACAAAAATTAAAAAGTAAAAAAAGAACTATTTATAGGTCTTTTTATCACGTGCTCCCCCTAGTTGACTTGTTTCGGAACCGAAATAAGTCAAAATTATTGAAAACTAAAAAAGAAGATATAGAAAAGTTTAATGATCAGTTTATTAAACTTTTAGGTAAAAATACTAAACTTAGTTTCAATGTAAATTAATTCCTGACCTTGCTATACTGATAATATGAAAAATCCCCAAACTACAAAGCCACCTATAACTCCAGAGAATGCTCTACCTCGTCAAGATACTATAGTGAGAACTGGTGCTAAAATTCATAAAAAAACTTTTCCAACTGTGAAAAAAAATAATAAGCTGTTGATAATTGGAAGCATTGCAACCTTGATGTTTGTTTTAATTTGTGTTGTGATTTTTGGTTATCAATATTACCAGACATTAAATACTGTCGATACTACTGAGCTAAAAACAGAAGAACTCAGTGACTCAACAAATGCAATGGAGGAATCAGTCCAATGGAATTATTCAACAAATTTTAAAATAAGGTCAGTAAACTTAAAGCTACTCCTCTCGCCATCTTTATTAGATATTTTATCTAACGAAAAGACTATTGAATATTCATGTGTAGATTTAGCCAACTCAACAAAATCTATATCTATAGAGGAACTCAGCATTGGTCTTAAAGATGATCAACTTGTTTCTGGATTACAAAAAATTGCTAACTACATTTTCACCACATCATTGATAAATTCAGAAGGAGATTCCCTTACACTTATTAAATCTAGATATAAAATACAACTCAACGATGTATGCAAAATATCTAATAATAAATATGTTGTTCTATTTTTAACAACACAACCAATAAACGACAAACTCTCTTTAATATCTAAAACTCAAGCCGCAGGAGGTTGGCTTGGAAATTCTCATATGGCCATCATTGATAACGGTAGCACGAAAATTTACGAACGGTTTCCATTTAATGCTAAATTAATTACACTTCCCAAAGAAAAAGATGAAGATGCTGTTTTAAGGTTTGGAATATATTATGATTGTAAGAATCTTATTTCTAGTACAGACAATCATCTGATCATAAATTGCAACAATAATATGTTCTCATTTGACATGCAAAGCGAGCTGTTTAAAGAAATTGCTATTTGTGGTAGCCACATAAAGGATGGGTCATATATAACCAGCAGATATACTTGTTTCGACATGACGGGCGAGAGTTATCTAGATACAGAATAATTCCAATAAATTCATTTTTTTCAAAAAAAACCTATTGATTAGATCTTAACTTAGTAAAAAAGATTTATTTATAAATTTAATTTAATTGGCTCGGCAGATGGAACAATTTTCGCACTAATTTGATTTAAATCTCGTAAAAATTAATGTAATTATTCCTGCCTGGAGTGACCAGTAAGATAAAAGGAGTAGGAGCACTATTCTCCTCGAATTATGGGCAAAATACTGAATGGGATGATGAAAACACGGAGAACCTAAATTAGTGTAACAGAGAAACACATGGTAATTATCGCCATCTTCGCTGTGCTGAAAAATAGCGGGTAACCACATGATTGGATTTAAATTTGCAGTAATAGAAGTGCCGCCACAATTGTACATATGTGTTCCTCCATTTTTTATGCCACATGGTCTTGTTTCGCTTTTAGGGAAATAACCGATATATGGTAAGTTAGCTAGTAGCAGTACGGTAAACAGGATCAGTAGAATTCTCTTCATATGTCTGCTTAACTATAACATACAGACAAATATCACGTGTTTTTCCATATTATTTGACTTGGCTCCCTAGTCCTAGGATTAATCTAACTAAAATTATTAAGGTTTTTCAGGCTGCGGCAATAGCTGAACAAGCAAGAGAAAGATTAAGACAACTGAAAACAATAACCTCTAAATCTACTTAACAAATTTAGAGCTTTTATAGATACACATTGGTTTGATTTCTTTCCCTAAGCCCCCAATAGGATAACTTAATTTACAATCGGGTCTCTTTTTGCAGTTGTTTTCATTCAAATAAATACAATTTACAATTTTATTTTGAGGAATAGTGTGAGCTAAAGTAAAAGTAACTATAAATTGAATTAAATACCAAAAAGGCAAAGTAAGAAGTAAAGTCAGCAAAAAAAATGAAATCTTTGCCAAAATCTTTTTGGAAGACTTAAAGATTTTGAAACTTATAAAAATTAATAAAACTAAACTTATAATAGCAGCTACTAAAGCAAGCGAGTCATCAAAGTTCATACTTTAATTATAGCAAGAATTCATTAACCTGGTTAGATTAAGAACAAATCAGCTCCCCAGTTCTGGGAATATTATAAAGGTTTTAGACAAAATCATTAAGGCGTTTGAAAACACTGTTGAAGTAGGGTTGGTCAAAAGTAGGTGGAAAAAGATTAAGAGAATGCAAGCTCAACTTCAATCGACGGTTGTTTAATTCACGCTCGCTAGCTGGAACGATTTTCGAACGGCAGACTGGGTTAAGATTGTTGAGTATCCAGAGCTAGTTATGCAACAAACCCAAAAATTCATCCATACTTACAAATAAAGTTTCATTTTCAAACCAAAAGAAAAGCCTGAAAATTTATGAGATTAAGATTGAGAAGGAAAGTGTGTTTGAACACACGCATGTCTTGCTTTCGCAATACATTCCTTTTCTATCTTTTCTCTACTTCAGGCATTTTCTGCACTTTTTGGCTCTAGGCCAAAAACCGCTCTGAGCGGTTTTACGGAAAGTTTGACTGATAACGGGGTCAACCGTCGCCGAAGCGCCCCTTTCGGGTTTAAGATATTTATTTTTTGAAGCTGAATCGCCTATCGACGGCCGGAGAGTTCAACCATCAAGATTGCCATCTCCGGTGACATCTCTTTTTTTTGGGTTCTGTACCACAACCCCCGAAGCGATGTCATCGCCGACTTGCTGAGAACCAGTCTTGGCGCCGTAGTTCCGACCTTGAAGAGTTTGTGCCATTGCACTCATGATGCCAATCATAGCACCACCTTCTTGGTCGTCGTACAGTGCGTTGGCGTAAGCTTCATTAGCCTCGACGATGTGTTCTTGTGCGCGCAATGCGCCAGAAACACGGTCTCTAAAGGCCGAATCATTCTCACCTTCCTGCTGTCCCGCGATTCCGAACTCCCGTGCTCTCTGAGCTGTGATGTTCGTTCCTTGCTTCATTTAAAATTACCTCCATCAAACGTGATAAAAATACACTTACGTGTAACCACTCGAATGAGTAGCTCTCTGAACACTATCGGTTAATGTCCAAAAAGCTACCCACTCAGATGAGAGGCTTAACTTTCCGTAAATTGTTAAAGTGCAAAAGTAGGTTTTTCTTCTTGAATAAACAATTTGCTAGAAGCTATTTCTAACCTTATTTTGTTCAAGAATCGCTATCAGCAACCTACAGCTTAATAGCTAAAATCCTAAAAATTACTCTTTAGGATAAGTAAATACTATTACAAAATACATCAAATGTCAATATTATAGGATACGTAGTTCCCCAGTTCTGGGAATATTATAAAAGTTTTAGATAAAATAGTTGAGGCTTTTGAAAATACTGCTGAAGTAGAGTTAGTTAGGAGTAGGTGGGAGGAGATTACAAAATTGCAAATTAAACCAGCGGTTGTTTAATTCACGCTCCTCATTCATCGGCTTACCTGGAAAATAAACTGTTCAGGCAATCTTGCTAAATCTGCTAGCAACTTTTCGAGCATCTTCGATATTAAATCCGTAAGCTTGAGTTAAACCAGAGATTTGTCTAATGTGTAACATGGAAAGTCCAAAAATTTTATCCATAAAAACTTGAGTAACATTCACAGCTTGAACATCACTTAATTTAAAAGTTACATTAACCGTCTTAAAACCAGAAGCATAAACGGAAATCTTATCATCATCAAGTTCTACATAAGTCGATTTCGACAAAAGGTATAAATCCACTGTTTGAATAGCTAAATAAACTAAAGGACCAATTAAACTAAAAAGCATAACTAACCCAATTGAATCTTGTAAATATACCAACGTGACAATGGGGATAAGAATACTACTAATGATAAACGCGATAAAGAAAAAAATCAGTGACCTGGGTATAAAATGGAGTAAATTTTTACAAATGAACAAAAATGGTTTATTAATTGAAATTTTCATATAACAACTATTATATCAAACTTTTTTAAAAAATTTATATATAGGAATAAATAATTTTATAATTTAAAAGCTCCCCAGCCATCTGGTTACTCGAACGCTTGAAAAAAAATTAAACATCTTCAACCGAATCATAAAATTGAATTAACAATTTAGTTATCTACAACATATTCCTGCAACATCGATTCCGTTGTTTTCAAATCTCCAATAATTCTTAAATCTGCCAAATATTTACTCCATCCATGCATGGATCCATGCAGAAGATATTCTGTGTTAGTCATTAATGCAATCATCTCTGGAGAAAAATCTTGAAGTAACGCTACCATATGAAGCGCATGATATGGCAAACCCATTCTATTCAACAAAGAAAAATCAAAATTAACAAATTTGTTTTTCTTATACCTAACACCCAAAAATGATGATTTTATCTTGCTCGCAAGTCGACTAAAGGCTTTCTCTTCCATTGGATGCTCAACTTCACTCAAATCATGATAGGGAACATCTAAGCTAAATTCATCTTTTATGTGATCTTGAATCCAGGTAACACCTACAACATTTGGAGCTTTAATTACCTCCCTTGCCATATACTTCAAAAAGCCTGCGGTAAATCTCAAAGCTTTATCAATTCTTCCATCCGCGATCACTAAAAAGTATTTAATCAATAGGGATACAGAGATCGGTTCATCAATTTTTTCAACTTCAAGATTAACAAATTTCATGGCTTGATCATAAGCCATTAGATGCTCTCCTGTAGTTCTACCTTCTGACAGATCACTTAAGTTATCCTCTTCAGCTTGTTGCATGAGTGATGAAATTTTTTCTGGTAACTTTATCTTTATTAAATCTCTAATCTCTTCATATGAAAAACCATTCTGGAGAGCAATTACCAATATCTCTGACACTTTTTTTCCTTCAAGAGCTATGCCATGAATTCTTGTTACCTTATTAAACAACATAGTTTTTGACATTTTTAACTGATCTAGATCGACTGCATCAAAAATTTGATTAAAAAAAACAACAAAATCACTTAAGCTAAATCTACCTTCAGATTCTGTATAAGAAAGAGGGATGTCGGGATTACTTACCTGAAGCAAACTAATTCCTTCCGCAATTAATTCATGTATTGAGCGCTGTGCTTGATTCTCATGAATGGGAGTATTCTCAGGATTATTCTGTCTTAGTATCCTCCTAGTTGGTTCTCTTAACAATCCAACAGCCTTAGTAAAAAAGGAAGTAAAAGCATGATTCCAGGTTCCGACCACTCTATCTGTACTAACTTGTTCAAACAGCTGGACCAAACCCTCACTTACTGCTGATGCAGCTTTAGGTAAACTAGTTAGCTTTTTTCTACTTTCGTTTTCTCTAGCTATAGCTGGAGGTTTTTTTACTTCATTCACAATATTAATTGTAACCTCTTTATTTGATTAAAAAAAGATAATTAGTATTGTGAAAAATAATTCGAGTCACCAGACTAACCCATCCAATCCGGGTCTTAATTAACAAAAAAAGATTGATAAATCAATCTTTTTAAAAAATAGGCTCCCCAGCTCTGGGAATATTATAAAGGTTTTAGATAAGATAGTTGAGGCTTTTGAAAACACTGTTGAAATTGGATTGGCCAAAAGTAGGTGGAAGGAAATTAAGAGGTTGCAAGTTCAACTTCAATCAACGGTTGCTTAATTCACGCTCCCCAATTCTGTCGATATTATACCGGCTTTAAACAAAATCATTAAGGCGTTTGAGGATGCTGTTGAAGTCGAGTGGGTCAGGAGTAAAAAGTAACGGCATTACTACTAATTTTAATATATAAAGTGCTATACTTATAACATGCAAGAAACTCCACAAATCCCAATAAACTCAAAATTAGAAAACAATCTTCCTCCTAAACCTGATGTAGTGATAACAGAAATTAACTCTGAAGTCCCTATTGAAATTAAACCTGATATCTCTGCTAAAACGCCTCCAACTTCAAATAAAAATAATAAAAAATTAATAGTTATTATATTCATCGGATTATTAACTCTGGTTGGAGCTGCTTTTGCCTACAACTACCAAAACAGTAATCAATCAAATGATGTAAATACAGTAATAGATTCTGATCAAGACCAAGTAATAGACAATGAAACTGACTCACCAGTAATCGAAGATGGAGTAAATCTTCCTTTGGATAATTTTGATACATACACCTTAGAACTTGCGGGTTTTTCAATCAACAAACCTTTAAATTGGAGTTTAGAAACATATATTAAAACAGCTGACTCGTTCAGTGGAAAATTTGTCCCAGAAAAAAGTGGAAACGACAGATCTGCTTATATTGAAATTATTATTGGAGATAAAACAGAAATTAGTGCTAACCCTCTATGGCTTATCAACGATGAAACTATAAAAAATACTTATGTTTTAAGAACAGGAAAAGATAATTTCTCAGACTCAAAAAGAATAATAGTTCAAACAGAAATTACAAAAGGTTCTAAAATTCTCCAATTAACTTTGATTGGTACAGAAGAATTTGTTGAAAAAAATAAAGCATTATTAGAATCAATCTCAGAAGCTGCTGCCTCTCGTCAAAGCTCTAATATCTTCTCAAAGATTCTGCCACAAGCTTATGCTCAAGAACTCAGTACTATGTCAGCTGCTTTATCTAATATGAAACTCATAGAAGCTAAAACTGTTGCAGGCTTTCCTATAAATGAATTTAAAATGGTAGAAATTGGAGCTGATCCATATCCTGAAAGCTTGAGTTATACTGATAAAATTTATAAAGATGGTTATGCTCGTATATATAAGTTTAATTTCATCAAAGGGACTCGTCTTGAAATTTTAGCTGAAGAAAACCTAGAGGGAGTTGGTTCCTTTATCGAAACAGAACTACATAACTATGATGGAACTTTAATCACTAAAGCCTCAACAAGAATAAGCTTAACAAAAGATATAAGAGCAGAATTGGAAGATGGCCAGCCACTTTTCTTAGTTGTAAAATCATTTGATAAAAAAGAAGGTCAATTTGCCTTACATCTCTTAGATAAAAATCAAACAGAAAGACTACATTATGTAATGTATTCTGATGGAACTGAATATCTTCTCAATGATGAAAATCATGGTTTCTCTAAACCTAACAATGCCATCATGAAAATTATTTATAACGGGAATGTCGAAATAATAGAACCAAATAAAATCAGATACATTGTCAAGGCATTGTCTTGTACCTATTGTAAAGCTCTTAAAAGAGATATTACAGAAGAAATAGTTATCACTAATTCTTCAGGAGACCAAGTGCCACTCAAATTTACTAAATTATTCACAAACCAAATCTTAATCCAACCAAAAACAAAAGAATCTTTTGAAGCTAATGATACTTACAGATACTCATCTTCATATCAATTAGAGGTAGGATCAGCAGGATATTCTTCAAGATTTGGAACTAAATAATAAGTTAAAAACAATTAATAAAATAAAAAAAGAGATGTGCTTTTACATCTCTTTTTTTATGGCTCCCTGTTCATGAGCTTATTCGGAATTTACATGAATTTATCACTTCTCCAGATGTATTTGGAGCAAAATTAGTCAATTTTTCAACTGCTTAGCTTAATCTCTTTGTTTCAGCCTACTGTAAGGCTCGTGTTTAATGGTTGCACAGCTCTAATGCAGTGGTGCCCCCATGGGAGGCTTATTAAAAACCACTTGGGACTCCCGATGGCACCAAAGAGGAGTAAAGCAGTAGATGTCTCTAGCTGGAGATATGTATTTTATTTCAGAGACTATGATGATTGTAGTTTCACCACTTAACAAGTCTGGATCGTTATTCTGTGGTGATATATTTTTTTTGCGTTATATCATAGTGATAAGAAGAGTTTGCTGTCACTGGTCCTTCAAGCCAATTTGTTTTAATAGACTTATATCCATCAACTTTCGTACTATCAACTAAATATGAACTCCCGTACATCTTTCCCATTGAGACCCAACTTCCATTACTCTTTTGAAATATAAAGAAGAATCCATTGCCATTAGCCCCCACAAGTTGTGTTCCACAGAGCTTGAATGGAAAGAAGAGATGCTCAGAATTTCCATCATCTTCTAAATCAACACTAAATATATTCCCCGATGTGTCTCTATTCTCTTCTTGCCCTCTTTTACACAAACTAGGATCTTGCTTAATTAAGGTGTCTGTGAAGGTAGCCAATAGCAGGTCATCTTCTTTTGTAAGTAGCTTATCCTCATATCCAAAAGTGTAAAGATTGGAGCCTATGATAGATTTATAATCTTTTAATAGATGTGGTTCACCACTAATAATATTGTCTATATCTTTTTCATATCTATTTTTTGTCATTCCTAATTTTTGAATAACATATTCGCCTTCATTCCATTCCCACATTTCTAGTTTTTGAATATGAGAACCAAAATGGTTCTCCGTTGATCCCCACTCACCCCTAGAAACAAGAATATTTATTCCGCTATTCTTTTTAAGAAGTCGATATGAAGATATGCTACCTATTTGAGGACCGTCAACAACTCTGTATCCGTACAAATCAAATGTTAAAAACTTCATCGAAGTTGTATAACCTGATCCATATGCTGTACTTATTGTATCGAATAAGACAATATTTTTTCCATCTTCCCAGAAGTTGCTAATGACTTCTGCAACCCCCATCTCATTATCGGGCATCTTATTATGATCTGCCGTATATGAATAAAGCTCCTTAAAACAGCCATCATCATCAGAATAAACTTTCATGATAATTGGAAGTGATCTGATTGGAAATTTATCTGCTATGTAATTGGAACTAATTTCTCTGTAAAATTTTACTATCTCATTTACCCCATCACCATTTAGATCAACCGAAAACTCCATTGGTTTATTGTTATTATTAATATTGTTTTCCTCACTGACTGCAAGTTCGTAATGTAATGGTACTGGAGCACAGTTTAAATTATTTGTTTGGCTAGAGTTAGCGGGAGTAAGTTGATTTCCTAAATTACCTATTAATAAGCATCCGATTATCGCGCCAAAAAGCAGAAAAATGATTGCAGTAATGATTATTTTTTTCATATTTTTTTTATTTATTGCTTACTCTCACATTACATAGTTTTTGTTCCCAAATTGGAATAATGGTGTTATTTTTATATTTATATTTTGTAATGGATTCTTCTCCAGTTTCCCAGTCAATAGTTTTATGAACTTTAAATCCTCCATTAAAAGCTTCAAAAATATAAGTTTGTGCTCCTTCTTCTTTAAAGATTATATCTCCATTTTTGACTATTAATGCAACATGAGGAGTGTGGTTCATTGCCACATTTATTGAAACGATCTGCTCTATTTGACCATCGCTATCAATGTCAGTTTCTTCGATATTTACTCCTGGATATTTATCAGGTGAATATATGTTACTGCCTTCGAAAGTATCGGCATCGGGGTTAAATTTTTGTTTAGGAAAAATAATTTCTTTTTGGAAAAGTGGTTTTGGTGGATATGCAACACTGACTTCATTTCCAAAAGTTAAGTCAATGTCTAAATTAGTTGTATAGGGACAATCTTGGTTTTGAATTAATAAGTTGTCAGATAATTCATTAGTATTTTCAATATGAGGCAAATTATATTCTGGAGCTGAAATTCTTCCAAGAACAAAACTAAAAATTAGTAATAAAATTATTAATAGTTTTATTTTCATTTACATCCTCTCACTTTCAAAGTCTTCAATCATGTTTTCAGCATCTTCTAGTTCATCTGAATCAATTAAGTCTTCAACCGCGTCAGTCTCTTCTTCAAGCACAAAGGCATTATTTCTAAGATCTTCTAGTCTAGATTGAAGATCTTCTTTAGTATCTTCTGACATAGTTAGTTTTATTGTATCAGTTTTAGGTAGGTCTATTTTTTTCTAATTTTTCATATTACCTATTTTTGATAAATAATTGATCTTATTTAATTTTTAGAGTATCTTGATTTAAGATGACTAAAGTAAATGCAAGAAAAAAAGTAGGTGGCAATAATTTACTTTCCCCTGACTCTTCTGAGTGGGAATATCCAGCTTTAAGTTTATTCTCAGATCAGTCAAGTAAAAAAAATCAAAAACGGGATTTTAAAAAAAATTCTAAAATTATTAAAAAAACCTTATCAGATTTTGGCATTTCAGTTCGTGTTATTAATGCAAGTTGTAGTCCTTCAGTTACAAAATATTTTTTAAAAATTATTAAAAATGTAAACTTAAATGATATTTTTGATCTTTCGTCAAATATAGCGTTAGCATTAGCTTCCCCAACTGGAGAGGTTAGAATTGAAGCGCCAATTCCTGGAACATCTTTTGTGGGCATTGAAGTACCAAATTCTTTTTTTGAAAATATAACCCTACATCAAATGCTGTCGTCCTCTGCTATGCAAAAAGCAAATTCAAAACTCGCCGTAGCTTTGGGAATTGATTCAGCTGGAAATCACGTTGTAATTGATATAGCGAAGTTGCCACATCTTCTAATATCTGGAGTTGCAGGATCTGGAAAAACTATGGCTATTAATTCGTTTTTAAATTCTATTCTATTTAGAGCCAGTCCAGCAGAAGTGAAGTTAATTCTAGTTGATCCTAAACGGGTAGAATTAACTGGATATAATGGTATCCCTCATTTGCTTACTCCAGTTATTGTCGATCCTAGAAAAGTCACCTCAGCTTTGAAATGGGCATTAGTAGAGATGGAAAATCGTTATAAAAAATTAGCAGAGGTGGAAGTAAAAAATATTAATGCCTACAATAAATTAGCTGGCTTTGCAGCTATGTCCAGTATTGTAATTGTAATCGATGAGTTAGCAGATGTAATCTTATTTTCACCATCAGAGGTAGAAGAAGCTATTAATCGTATTGCCCAAATGGCTAGAGTAGTTGGCATTCATTTAATAATTGCAACCCAGCAACCTCCTTCAAGTATTTTTACTGATTTAATTAGAATCAACATACCGAGTAGAATATCCTTTAAATCTTATTCTAAAAATGACTCTGAGGTAATGCTTAATGTCTCTGGAGCGGAAAAACTCTTGGAATATGGAGATATGCTCTATCTTCCTAAGGGTAGATTTAATCCAATCAGAGTTCAGGGAACTTTTGTTTCTGATTCAGAAACAAAAAAGTTATCTCAACTTTTACGATCCCAAGGTCAAAAACTAGGATATGAAAATAAAATTGATGCTAAATATAAACCAGGTGTAATTAAAGATGGATCTGGTGGCGCTAATGGCGTTGATAGAGATAGTTATTTTACAGATGCGGTTAGATTGTTCTCTGAATATGACAAAGCTTCTTCATCCTTAATTCAGAAAAAATTAAGTGTGGGCTATGCTAGAGCTGCTAGGATTTTAGATCAGCTTTATGAAGCTGGTTTAGTTGGTCCCCATGAGGGCAGTAAACCCAGAGAAGTTATACATGTTAAAGTTTCCGAATACTTGGCTAATTTGCCTAGCGAAGAGTAACAGTTTTTGGATTTTTTTATCAATTCTTTTTCTTTTTTACCCTCAATTAAATCTTTATTCTTAGCCTCAGCCTCTTTACCATAACAACCAACTGGTTTATTTGGATGTTTTGTTTCTGGAGTATCAATGCCAATATATCTCACCTTGTCACCACCCTCTATTTCAATGGTATCTCCATCAATGACTCTGGTGACTAAAAACAGCTCCTCTTCTTTGATTTCAGCTTCTGCTTGGGTGGCTTCTTGAGTTGCTTCCAGTGATTCTCCTAAAACCATAACTTCTTGGGTATCAACATCTTCTTTCTGTTCAACTTCTGGAGCAGTAATTCCAAATAAAACAAAAGCTAATAGAGACAATCCTCCAAATACATTTAGTATTCTATTGCGAGAAAAATTTAGTTTAAACCATTTAAATAAAAGTGATGGCTTAATAAGGAAAACAAAAATGGAAAAAAATGAAGTTAAAAAAAGCAATAAAAATAAAACAGACACAACTTCCATCTTATCAAATTTAATTAGAAAAGTATCAATATATATTAAAATACATCACTGCAGAGGTGTGTAGAGGGTGTTAAAACATCTATTTTCGCTTTTTATTATGGTAAAGGAGGCAATTCCCCCCTATTACGACAGAAGAACCCTTTTCAACTTGTTATTTAACAACTATCTCTAACAACATAACAAATTTTAGTCTCTCAACTTTTAAATGGCCTAGTAATTTTATTTTTTTCGGCTTTTTCTGCAAAACAAGTACTATCTATCCACATGGAATTTTTCAGCTGATTTTTTTTAAATTATCAGATCAATAAAAAGGGCATCATTTATGTTCTTCATATCACCCTTCTAGAATGAGAACATTTCTATTTAAAATCATGCGAAAACTTTATGTAGTGACGCAATTAAGATCGCTCCATACTTTTAAACTGTTCAAAATATTCAATTTCTCCAGAAGAAATTGAGGGAGTGCAATTTTTTATTGATTCAGTAAGCATTTCTTCGGTAACTATGTCGCTATTCTTGGCTACTGCCGTACGTGCAGCCTGAGTTACAATAAGCTCAATATCTGAGCCAACATAGTATTCAGTCTTTTTTGCTAAATTGTCAAAATCTATATTTTTATCAAAAGGTCTTCCAGAAAGAAATATTTTAAACATTTCTTTCCTTGCATCATAATCAGGAGCAGGTACATATATTCTCTTGTCCATCCTTCCTGATCTAAGAATTGCTGCGTCAATCATGTGAGGTCTGTTGGTTGCGCCAACAACAAGTATTTTATTTTCTCCAGCATTGTTTAATTGCAGTAAAAACTCATTAATCTCTTCTTTTTTAGTACTATCATATGATCCCAATTCTTCACGTTTTGGAACCATTCCTTCAATTTCATCAATAAAAATTATTGAAGGAGCTTGAAGTTTGGCCATTTCGAATACCTTGCCAATATTTCCTACGGCTCCATGTACATAAGAAGTTGCTACTGAGGATGGATTCATTACTACAAAATTATATCCTAGCTCCTCAGCTAGTTTTTTAACAATAAATGTCTTGCCACATCCTGGAGGTCCATATAACAGAATACCATTGGGAATACCTAATTTAAATTTTTTAAACTTCTCTGGATTTAACAATGGTTCTATAACATCATTAATTAACAAACTCTTTAAAGATTTCATTCCGGCAACACAGTCGAATCCTTTCAAAACTGTCAGGTCATCAACAATGTTTGTTATGTTTTCATGTTTGTGTTCTTTAACTATCACACCTAAATATTTTTTTCCATCTAAGTGGATTTTTATCAAATCGAATTTTTTTCCTCTATCAATAACGTCTTCAGGTTTAATGTCAGTGAATAGATATAAATACTTGTCACTTGAAAGAAGATAAACTTCTGTAAAAAAAATTCTCTCTATACGTTTCTTGATAGTCAGTCCTTTTTTAACCTTATATCCGTTATATAGAATTGGTCTTGTTTTTATTGCCATAATATATTCATTATTTTTTTGTACAATTTTTACTTAAGTAATTATTGTACGCACCTATTTTTTTATTATAATCGTCGATTTTTGATTCATATGAAGCCGCAACTCTTTTAAAAGATGCAGATTTTAAATTATAGTCATCAACCAGTGTATTATACCTATTAATATTGTATTGTGATGAATATTCGTTGATATTAAAAGATTCCAAATCTCTTTTTAAACTATCGAGTTGATTAGATCTATTTTCTAAAAGATTTTCTTCATCTTTAATTTCTTTTAGGGTTATTTTAGGAAGAAGTAAGTTCACTTGATTGGAGTGGTATTGAGTGCATGTATAATCACCAACAGATACATAATTATTTGTACTATTACTGGAGCTGGTACTACTATCACTGGACGAGCTTACCCAAATAATAAATATTATTATCCCGACAACGATAAATACATTTTTCCAATTGGTTTTCTGCTTATGTTCAGATGATTTTTTTGTAGGAGGACTAGATTTAGAAGGATGATCTTCCAAGAAATCCAGATCGATATTTAAATGTTTGCGTTTTTTCATTTTTATCGAATTTCTTTCAGACATTCTGTTATTAATTCAGGAATAAGAACTGCATTTTCAGCTGACATAGGTATACTAGCAAAAATAGCGCGGTTGTCATTATTATTTGTTTCGTATACTTTAACATAGCCTGCTGATATCTGAGGTTTGTATTCTACATCACTCCACCGCAATTCATTTATTCCACCGAAAAATTTTGTTTTATGATAACCTGTATCATCCAAATAAAGAGAACCTATGTTTACAGTTACATTTTCATTAAAAATTTTTTTAACTATTTTTTTTACAATAATAGGTTCAATAATTCCATTAGAAACTCCAACAATCCTTGCGAATATTTCATTATGCTTATCCCCCCCTCTAAAAGCCGCTGAAAAAGACACATTTATTCTTTTTTCTTCAGACTCAACTGTAAAATTATATGATTGACCGGTTGGGATGCCATTTGTTGAGTTTTTAGTGCTATGCCACGATACAGCAGTCGCATCCTTATATAATATTGTTTCTCCTTTATATTCAACTGCGTTGTAAGTGAGGATTAACGTATTTGTAGTTAAGAATCCAGGAATTTCAAGTGAGAGTATATTTTTTTCTCTCGCTTTTAAATTTTTTGATATTTGATCACTATCAGCAAGCAAATTACCCTTCTTACTCTCTGAACCACATAGCTCTATAGATATCTCAAGAAGTTTCTCAGCAATTTCAACTTGATCAAGATTGTTATATAAATCTAAGCTTATAATTCTTAATGCGCTAGCAGCCCTATCTCTCATTATTTGTGTTTGACTATCATCAAATAAACCAAGATCTATTAAAACATTCAGTTCGGTCTTTATTGATTCGATCAACTTTTTAATTGTTTTTTTCTCTTTGTTATCTATTACACCATCTTCGCTAACTTTCATATTTTCAAGTTGTTCAACAAATCCATTTATTTTCTGAAATGATGGATTTAAGACGGTTTTTTCTATTTTCTCTCCCTTTGTTGAAAACAAACTTTGAAATTCGCTTATAAAATCATCGTTTTTGTTAATTTGCCATAATTCTGTATATATATCTGCAAGATAATTAGTTACTTTGTTCTTAAAATCAGAAATAGCTTTTTTATTGCTTGTTTGTTCATTGTATAAATCATATATCTTTGAAAAATATCTCCAAAATTTATCAGATTCAATTGTTTCTTTCCACAAAATCAATGAGTCTACAAGGTATTTATCATTGTCTTTTTTTGACAACAAAAGAGTATATGAAATTGCCAAATTCTTTTTATAATTCAAACTTTTTGTTGTATTCTTTTTCGAAGCTGCCTTCCATACATTGATTGCGCCAATGAAATCCTGAGATTTAATTGACTCAAGTGCTTGCATATCAATGTCATCAGAGAAATGGAACCAGAAGAAAAATTCTTTAATTTTATTTTTTGATAATTGCAATTTTTTGACCGCTTTACTTACAGACTCTTGGGTTCTATATTTGTCAAAATTATTTGTGTCAGTATCGTATTTTGGTAAATCATCAATTTTTAAACGACTTAAAATTTCCTTTGATCGTCTAAAAATATCCTTTTTGCTCGCAGAGATTTCTAGACCGAGAACAAGATAAGAATTTTGATAAAAATTAAATTCCATATTTTCAACTTATTTAGTTATTCCAGATAAATTATTTGTAGCTGATTTTTGTTCTTCAACTGGCATAAGTTCCCATAAATTTCTTACACAACGTTTTACTTCCTCTGAGTCTCCATTTTCTACAGCTTTATTACCTTTCTCAAGGTAATACTGAGCATCTTTTTTGTTAGTGTATTTGTAATATTTAGTTTCTATTTGACGGAAATAGTATGTCCATGTTTGTGGATTTGAAAATAAAGCCTTCATTTTTAATTCTTCCATTTGTTCATTTACGCGAATTAATAAGGTTTTATCATTATCTTGAATAGCTTTTTTTCCTTCAATCATTATTTTTGATAGTTGATCAGTATTATCACTTTTATCTTTTTTATCAGCATATTCGTTAATTAATTCTTCTACTTTTTTGGTTTTAATATTAAACTCCTTTATTAATTGAGGCATTTCTTTCTCATTTTCTAATTTATCTAATTTAATCTTAAGAGTTCTAATTTGATTCCTTGCTTTTCTTTTTTCATCCTCATCAATACGCGCATTTTTGACACTTGTTTGAGCAGATTGGATTGTATTTTGAATCGACCCTCTTTCTTCTGAAGAACAGTCCTCTAAAATATTATTAGCTTTTTCAGTTTGAACGGTTAACTCAGCTTCGAGATTACTTACATCAATTATTTCATCTAGAATTGTTGATCTTCCCTGTACTGTTTTATCAACAAGAGGAATATAAACATCGGCTGTTATTTCTCTTGATCTGTTTATTTCAATTGTTATTTCGACCTCAGTACTTTCGGGTAAATCATATGGCAAATCTTTCCCATTGATTCCCAATTCGCAAGCAAAAACATTTCTGTCTGGTATGTCCGATTCTCCTTCATCGATAATAATTTTTAATTCATTTTTTATCTCATTTTTCTCTAATTTTCTAACAGTCTTGTATTTCCCCAAATGTTTAAGAGGTAAAGATAATCCTTTTTCAAATAGTACTTCTCTCTCATTAGTCCAAATAAAATTATTTTTCAAATCTTTTTTTGCAAGAACAATACCAACTGAATGAGGAAGCGGAGCTTCTGACACGGAAATTCCATGCACAATACTAAAAGAGTTGGGTTCAACGGGTAGAGAATTTCCCTCATCGTCAAAAAGGTATATCCAAAATAAATTAGATTTATTGGGTTCAAGAAGAACATTGTTTGCAATAAATTTACCATCCTTAAGTTTAATTTTTGAACTATTATAGACATCACTTTCAGATTGAATTTGAATATAGTAATCATCGTCAGCATTCTTAAGTCCAGTTACGATTCCTACAACGATTTCATCCGATTCAGATGTCAATGATTCATACTTTAAATCTAATGACAGCGATCCTTTTTGTAAATTCTTTTTTTCTTTATTAAGGATTTTTTCTGGGATCTTTTGACTAATTGCATAAATACTTGCTCCTTGAGCTACAACAGTTAAGGGGTCTACCGACGAATCAATAGATATTTTAAGATCTTTTTCTAATCTTTTTCTAATATAAGGAATTTGAGTAGGACCACCTACTAAAACAATTTTTTTTACTTCATTACTTTTTACTTCAGCTTCTATGAGTGTTTCTTTAGAAAGTTCAATAGTTCTATCGACAAGAGGTTTTATAAGCTTTTCAAAATCAGTACGTGATAACTCAAAAGATATTTCAATTTCCTTACCATCCTCATCTACACCAAACTGAATGTTGGGATCGGTTCCAACTTCAATTAAGGTACTATTATTTTGTGATAGTTCAATCTTGGCATTTTCCGCCAAATATTTAAGTTTTGCAAAAAATCCTTTGTATTGTTTATTGTCTCGTGCAAAATTGGTTAGTTTATATTTCTCAACTATTTTAGGAACAATTATTTTATCAACTAAATCCCAGTCAATATTTTTACCACCCAAAAAATTATCTCCATTATTCGATAAAACTGATAGATTACCATCATTTAGTGAAACAAGAGCTACATCAAAAGTTCCACCACCCAAATCATATATTAACCATTTCTCATTTTTAGTATTTCCAAGTCCATATGAAACAGCAGCTGCAATAGGTTCTTGCAACAAAACTACGTATTCAAACCCCGCAAGGTTTCCTGCACGTCTTGTAGCTTCAGACTGTAAAGCTGAAAACGCTGCTGGCACAGTAATTATTGCAGATATTGTACTAAAATCAGGATACTTCTTTAAAAGTTCTTCTTTTAATCCTTTCAAAATCTCAGCGGAAATCTCTTCTGGTAACAATTTCAAATCTACACGTTTAAAGTGTGTACTTTCAGAAGTACCCATAACTCTTTTTATTTCGGCACGAATATTCTCAAAATCATCCTTTCTTCCAAGATATAATCTGTCATATGCCTTCTTTCCAAGTATTTTATTTTTAGCTTTATCATATCCAAAAACTGAGGGAAAATATTTAATACCACCCGGTTTTCCGATCACCTCAACTTTGCCATCTTTATTTATTGCAATTTCAGAGTTTGTTGTTCCTAAATCTATTCCTATTTGAATATGTTGATTTTTCATATTTTTATTTTTTTCCTTGTAATACTATTTTTGCTTTTCTGGCTAGTTTGTTTTTACATAGCACAGTTGGCTCAATAGTTTCTTTAATAAATGAATTTGAAATCTCAGATTTGTTATCTATTGATAATATATCTAAACCCAAACCTTCATTGTACTTTTGACCCGTGTAATCAATAACTTCTATATCGTTCTTATTTAGATATCTTTTTATTCTTTGAATAGAATTTTCAAAACCAGCTTTTTGACTGTCAGTGGATTTTAATAATAATTTATTAAGTCGTTTTTCAACCCTCCAAACTTCAACAGCTAGATCAACAAGATCGCTTGCTTTTGGTGATAATTTGATAAATTTTGGAGATATAGAATTTAGAGTAATCTCCCTAATTTTTAAAAATAAATTAGAAAATTCACTTGAAATATTTTGTTGTTTTATTTTATCTATAATCAGAAAATAAACTATTGATGTTTCGATTATGATTATTAATAAAATTATCACAACCGTATTACTTGAGATTAAATCTATTATGTTATTCATAGCTGTATTCTACCAGATTTGGAAAAAACTCATAACAGATATAAAGAGCTTTCTTATTAAATAAATATATGAAGATAATGACTAGAGTATTTAAAGGAATGCCTCCAACTAGAGAAAACAATTAAAAAAACTCCTATTTCACTGGAAAAAACCGTACTTTATATTGGCTAAACAGCCAAATAAGTCAAAGGATATCACTTGTGTTCCTCATGCCACTTCTTACGCTCTTCTGGAGTCATTTCTAAATACTTATCAATAATAATATTAGCAAGCATCGTCATGGTCTCAATCGTTTCCCCAACTTCTTCGTCACTATATTTGGATGATTGTTTTCCTAAAAGATTTCTTGCTTTTTTTATATTCATATTACAATTATCTCTCTTTAGATAGAAAATAAGGCTTTGTGTTTTTAAAAGACGATACTATGTATACAAACTCAAATCAAAATAGATTTAAGGCTGGGAGAATTGGGAAGAAGGCTACTTACATGCTGTAAAAGGAAGATTATCTCATTTTTTATCTCTAAGCCACAAAATTAGTGAATTAAAATAACAGGCAATGACACATAGGCCATGCTCCCTAGATAAACTCTTTCAAACTCCATACTGATTACAATATCATATAAAGATTAAGAAATTATTAAGTTTTTTTAATGCTCCCCACTTTCTATTTCTAATAAATCAAGGCCTTTAAAAGCAGGAATTGAAGACTGTCCTGCTATTCCTTGCACGCTCCCACAAATAGAAGTCATGCTGGAAATATACTTTTCCAGTTGCTTCTCCCTCGTTTTCCACTGAGAATCAAAAGCTCTTTTTTCTTTATCAATCTGAATTTTCATATCTTGATAAAGTTCAACTATTGCCTCAATTTGTTGGCGAAACTCATTACCAGAAATATAGTCATATAGCACATCAACTTTTTCACCTCGATGATGACCTACAGCTTTTTCTCTAGCAACTTCGTATATTCTTTCCCTTAAAGCTGTGGCCAACGGTACAATCAATCCTGGTTTGCATACCCAAACCCCATCCACCAAACTAATATCAGTATCTATATTATTTGGAAATGTATGAGATACCAGAATTCCAATAATTGCCCCAGCCTCCCTCTGGTCTTTTTTCAACTTAGGAATCCATGTATTTGACCATTTTTCTTGATAGTTTTTTGATTCCCAAAGCATAAGACCGCATTCTGTCCCATTATTCGAACAAACTATTTGCTTAACATCAGCTCCTTTTTGCCCCTTTTTAACCTCTTCAATTACATCAAATTTGAAATTTTCCTTCAGTAAGTTCTCAATCTCAAGCTCCAAAATCTCCCCTTGGGTTTGTTGCGAACCTTGCTGCATTTTCCTTTTCATTTCATCAGCCTGCTTCCGAGCTTCTTCAAGTTTTTTATTTAAACTTTTAATTTCAAGACTGTTTTCTTCATCGGCTTTTTTCTTAGATTCCTGCCTAATAATCTCTTCTTTTTCTACTAGAATCTTTTGCATTTCCAAATTTCGCTCTTCATCTTTTCTTTCTAGTTCTCTAAGTTTTTTATTTAATTTTGAGAGTTCAGTTAAAAACTTATTACTTCTTTCCTTCTCCTCCCCCGCAGACTCTTTTAAATCTTTTATAGTCTGCTCATAATCAGCTTTTGCCTTTTCAGCCGCTTTCTCTTCTGATTTTTGCATCACCTCTTTAATCTCTAATTGATGCTTTCTTCTTTCTTCTGCAAGAATCTCATCTTGTATTTGGCTAGTTAATGCTTCTGAAATTTCATTATCTTTACCGCAGTGTTTACACTTGAATGTTGTCGCCATGCTTTTCCTTAATTATGCTAGTTATATTTTTTTGTACCTCTACAATATGGAAATCTTGAGCACCCATAGAATTTCCCATATTTGCCATTTCTAAGTATCATTTTAGAGTTACAGCGAGGACAATTCTCATGAGTTAAAATAGGTTTAGGTTTTGAACTATCAACCGTATATTTTTTAGACTTACATTGTCTACAAAATCTCCCATATCCAGTAATTAAACTCGAGTCTTTAAAATCTTCTATATTTTTAATCTCCTTGCATTTTGGGCATTCCTTCATCTCACCATTATTTAAATGTGTCACCGTATTATGAATGTTATCAAGAAAACCATTACTAGGCTTGGGAGCAGTAAGAATTTCTTCAATTCTATTGTTTAAATTTAATATTGGATTTTCCCCAATATTAAATTTATTTATTCTAATAAATTTATATCCATAACCTTCCAAAACCTTCTGTCGATACATGTCGTCCTTAGAATAATAATCATTGTAATTAAGATTGTTTATTCCCTCAGCATTTTTAAAATGTTCGGTGAAACCATCATATTCAATTATTATCTTGTGCTCATGGTCATGTTCATCCACATAGACAAGCAAAAAATCAACTTTATACTCTGGATGAGTGTATAATTTGTCAAGTTGTTTGAGGTACTTACCCAATTCAAATTGAGGATCAAAATTAATCCTATCTTTGTTGTTTTTCCAAAAATCAGTCTGATAAAACCAGTTTAGAACTTCTGGTTCCATCTTTGATCTTGAATCAGTTTGTTCAACACTTTTTTCTTTTTTAGCTTCTTCATATGTGAAAGCATAATGTCTGAGAGCGTCGCCAATGGAGCCATTATATTCATTAACAGGCTTACTTAAAACAAAATGCATGCACTCTTTTGCACGACTGAACCCAACATTTAATCTTTGAGCCTTGATTTTCCCATCTTCTTCGATATCAACACTGCTTAAATCCTTAATAAAAACTCCCCACAATCGATCGTTTTCTTTTGTTGCGACCATTGAATAAAAAATGATATCTCTCTCTTCACCCTGGCAGGTGTCAAACGTCATAATTTTTAATTTCATTTTATCAAAAAAATAATCTCTTTCTGGAACTTTATTTATAGCTTCAACTAAAACCTTTTGCTGGTTTGTGTGAGGAGTGATAATCCCGACACTAGATAAAGAATTTTGTTCTTTTAATTTTAAGAGTTCTTTAATTATAAAATCGACTTCAAGCAAATTAGTATTTTTTAAAAGCTCTTCTTTGCCATCGTGTTTTAAAATAGAAAACTTTAATACATCATCAATGCGTTTTCCGCGTATTTTCATTACTTGCAAATCGTCTTGATAAAAATATTTATTAGAATAAGATATTATTTCTTTATATCCCCTAAAGTGCTTGCGTAGCTGAGTTCTGTAGTTACTAATGAACTCAAAAAACTCAAGGATCGAAGTTTTTATATTAAATTTTTCTAATTTAACCAAACGTGATTCATCTTTAGAAATATGTTTTTTAAAAGAATTCCTAACTGAATTTAAATATTCTCTGTTCGTATCTGATTTTGCCTGAGCTGACTTAACATTACTAAATTGTTTTTTATCACCCAAAATCAAAACTTTTTTAGCTCTCAATAAAGCTGGAAAAGCTTGAGCTACGCTGACCTGAGATGCCTCATCAATTATCAATAAATCAAACATTCCTGGTTCAAGAGGAATATATTCTGCATAATCTCTGATACCAGCTAGAATGCATGGAAAAGCTTGCTTTAGTTTTAAAAACTCATCTTTAGGAAATCTTTGCTTTGAGCGTATAATATTTCTTAAAGTGATTGCTGTTGCCCTATTATTTTCATAAAAATTTATCAGTCTCCCATCCATTAAATAGGTCATTTGAGCAGTCACCAACTCCTCCAACTGTTTCATCTGAGTAGAATAGTTGCCTTCTTCAATATCTTTGAAATCTTTAGAAATTTTCTGACTCAGATAAATATATCTAACAAGTTTGTCAAAATCCTGATCTGATAACTTAATAAGTTTGTTGTTAAATAAGTCTGAAAATGATAAATCTCCAATTTCTAAGTTCTCAAATGTATTGGGATAACTTTCCTGATGTTTGTAAATGGCTTGAAGTTTTTCTTGAATTTCACCTACTAGTATTACTGAATCAAGAATCTCTTCATCAACACAACATTGATGAATAAAATCAAAATAATCAAAATTTTCAGACATCGAATCATCTGGCAACTCAACACTATTTATTGAATCAACAATATTTAATATTTTTTTGAAATCACCCAACTTTTCATGACCAATAAAACTACGATCCAATGAAAAATCACTTCTAAGCAGCCTGTCAATTTCTTCAACCTGTTTCTTGTTAAACATATAGCCAATGAGCCAATGTTTATTCTTTTCATACATGTCAACATACTCGCTCAGTCTTGAGCTCTTCTTTTTTGAAAATGAATCAAAAATTGAAAATAAATCTAAATCAGAACCATTGATCTTTTTTATTTTCTGATAATAAATAGCTAATGACTTTGCCAACTCAACATATTCACTAAAGCTATTAAACTTAGATATCTTCTCTAAATTTACTTTTAGCAGCTTAAATATTTTGGGAGTATTTTTATTTTCTTCTAATGAAAAAAGTTCTCCACGAGCCTCGTTAATTACACTTCTGACTTCATCTAAATCCTGAGTAGAATTCTCATCGCTCATTACTTCATCGAGATCAACAAGGGGTGGTTTGTCTATAAAATATGACTCAAGATCAACTAATTCTTTTACTTCAGCTATTGAAACTTCTTTATTAGAAAATATTTCAGCCTCAAGATCTTCTTTCAAACTATTAGAAATTTTATCAATATTCGTTTCTAAAAGTTCATGGTCTTTTTTAACTGCTCGATAATGTGTTTTAACATTATCAATTGTCGAAGTTGCTAGAATTTTACTATAAGTGTTACCTGTCTTGCCTAGCCTTAATATCGGGTTCTGAAAATTTTTATCATATCTAACCCTATTCATAGTATCTGTAATTTTATCTTCAACAACATCGAGAGCTTCCTTTTTATCAGAAAGAACTAGAACAGAATTTCCTTTTAGAATCGAGTCAAAGACAATCGCCGTTATAGTATGGCTTTTCCCCGTCCCAGGTGGTCCTTCTACAATGATGTATTTACATTTATCTTTCTTAATTGCATTGAGAACTTGTAATTGTTCGCTATTTAATGGGACTGGACTACTAAAAACTAACTTATCCGATACCTCAGTATTGTCCCAATCATTTTCAACTTCAGGATTTATTGGATCAGGGTTATTATTAATAAAATCATCAACTAAAGTTTCAAAGGCTTCTGCCAACTCACTATCTTCCTGATCCAATAGCTCTAATATTTCTTCATAATCATTTACAAGAGCTTCGTCTGACTTGTCAAAAAGAGAAATGTAACAAGAATTTGAAATCCCAACCAACAAACTCCTTGAGAGCTGATTTGAAGAGTCAGTTAAAACAATGCTTTTATCTAAATCAAAAAAATGAGTAATCTCATCAATAATAGATTGAATCTTGGCTGAAAAACTCCCCTGATGCTGTGATAGGTATAAAATTCTCTCACTTATTTCTTTTAAACTTCCGTGCTTCCCCCGTTCCCTGTTGTATTCTTGAGAAATATATTCTAAAGCCTTTTTATTTATGTAGACCTGAGAATCAAACTCTATCTCAAGAGAATCGCCTTTTCTATCTGTGGAAAATGGAATATAAAAGATTGGATATTTTGCTCCACTAAAAGTAATGTCGCAAAAATATAAGTAAAATTCTTGCTTATCAAGAATTGCCTTATTTCTATCCATCTCATAAAATTCCGAAAATAAATCTCCAACCTGAAAATTTTCAAAAAATGTAGCGATATCAACCCTGACATCCTCAATATCGAAAACAGATGATAGTTGTTTTTTAATATTAACCTTTTCCTTAGAAATAAGCAGTTTCAGTACCTCCGAAATCTTACTCTCAAGGTTCGAAACTAAAACTGCCGCAAGTTCTTCTTCCATTAAAAAAAGATTATTCACGTCACCAAGTTTTAAATTTTCAATTGGTTTTTCAATGTTGCTGATAAAAGGGAGAGCTAGATCTTTTTTTAAAATGACAGAGACAGCTTCAATTGAATTATTTAATGCAACATCATATTCTTTTTTATGTAATACTGAAAATTTTTCGATGTCTTCTGATATTAATTCGATTATATTTTTAATTTCTTTTTTAGATATTTTTTCAATTTGAAGATTGATGAGATCTTTCAAATTGTTTGGTATGGAAGTTCTGTAGACACCTTTTCTTACTTTATTTAAAACATCTCCCTTAAATTCGTGCTGAACTGCTTTCCAAACTAATGAATTAAAAGTGGGATATTTACCTAAAGAAAGACCTATTAAGAGATTGTTACTATTTCTATATTTAATGCTTCGCTTTGGATTTCGTCTTTTATGAAAGTCAGTTTCCAAAAAATCCATAAAATACTTGGAAATATCTTTCACAAAAGGAACAACACCACTATTTAGTTTTCCCATATATTTATTTTAAAATTTTTTGACACACTGCGAGTTAATTCTACACCAAAAACCTATTTAGTTTTTTTGTTCAATAATTTCGAATTGTGCAATCATTACACGTCATAAATGGTCACCAAGCTAATTATAATATAAATATATGATATCTAAATCAAGAAAGGGTCGCCCTACAAAATATAATTCAGAGAAAAAAACTCGTGCAAGGGCTTACATAAAGAAGTGCTTAAAAGATGATAATTTTCTCACAATTGAAGAGTTATCACGCAAATTAGGGGTAGGAACTAGAACTTTATACAATTGGGAAGCCGAGTATGATGATTTTTTGCAGACAATGAATACCTTAAGAGACGCTCAGAGAGAGATGCTAATTAATAAAGCTCTAGAAGGCTCTTATAACACTCGTTTTGCCATGTTTTTACTCAAGGCTAATCATGGTATGAGAGAGAAAGAACCCTTGGTAGATAATAGCCAGAACAACTTTTCTAACATTTCCCCAGAATTACTAGCAGATGCTCTAACTCTAATGAGGAGTCGGGACGGACGGGATTAATTTTTGTTATTAACTCGAACCTTGCCAAAAGCATTATACTTAGCTTCTAATAATACAAAATCATCTCTTCCAATTTTTCCATCCTGAAGATCTTTCATCACCCAACTCATAAGTTTAGCTGACCAATTTTTAAATGATTTTCCCTCAGCCACATAATGAGAAACCATTTTTTTCATTACATCACGAATATCTCGCACACCAACACCAGTGGAATATGAAATCTGCTCTAGGTGAGGATTACATTCCTGGAAAATTCCCTGAAAGACATCTTCAAACTTACTATCACCAACAAACTGGGTGGTGTCCCCCTCACTCTTAGTCTTTTTATTCTTAGTATTATTTATCGGAATCGGGTTACCTTTTTTAAGCAGAAGACTACTTCCTTTTTTAAAATGTAAATTTTTCCCTTCAAGCCCTGATGATTTCCATTTGTTAAGAGTATAAAGATTGGTTTTATTTAGTCCCTGTCTTTTCCAAGAAATAAGATTGACTGATCTAAGCTCTTTAAGGTATTTACCTATAGTTTTTGTGGAAACCCCCATCATTTCTGCAAGAAATTTATGACCAGGAAAAGCTGTGTTTGATGTCCATGCCTTACTCAATAAGGCTATGTAAACCATTCTAGCTTGGATGGTAAGAGAACTATCTTCAATTACTTCATTTGGAACTTGGGTAAAACCATTAATTGCCATACCTTACTTTTCTGTAAATGCATGCAAAGCAAATAACAAATCTTTTTTAGAAAAGTATTCTCCACTATTACTACAACCTTTTGAGTAAGTAACCTTAATGAAATAACTGGCTTTTGAAGTTCTATCAGCCTGGATAAAATATAAAATTCGGCGTTTCTTGCTAGTTCTGATGTCTGATACTAGATCGCCTGTTTTGTTGAAAATTTTTAGATGCATATTCATATATATTCCTTTCAATAAAGTTATCTTGATAGATAGTTTTGACCGTGTAATCTAGTCTTTAACTCACGAATGCTTTCTACAAAATTGCGGCTATTAACTTCAAGCTGACCGTTCCAGTGTTTCTGTAAGGCTTCCTGAGCCGTTAATCCTCGGTCATTGAAAACAAAGATTGAATAATTCCCCTCCGATCTATCTAAATTAATCAGCGGATATGAAAGAGAACGTAAGACAGCGGCAGAATACATATCCTTAGTTCTAAACTCATTTATTTTGCCTGACATAAGACCTCCCTTTTTTTATTTGACGACATAACAATGTTTTCAACATGGAGTTGGTTTTTAATTGAGGAATCTTTTTGTGAAATGGTTACGCCAATAGAAGACGTAGAAATTAAGCCGTCTTGGACGGCGAGAAGGGAAATCAGTCTTTTTGTAAATAAATCTTTCTTCATTGGGAATATGATCTATCCATACCCCAGTTAAGAGTCAAAGTTCAGTTTAAGCCTGGAAAGTATTCAGAATAGGGTTCAGTTTGAAAAATTTTGAGTAGATTCAATACGATAATAACCGTCACCACTACTAATAAAACGAAGATTCATCTTTGTAAGCTTGTCGTTGATCTCATGTAAGCGAGTTCTTAGTATTTTTTTCTCTACATTAGTTCTCTCACTAAGAGTTTTGATTGATATTGCCTGAGGAGACTCATGAAATTGATTTATAGCTTCATGAAATATCTTTGCAATTTTTCCTCTTCCCTCTTCAAAGCGACCTAAAGAACCAAATTGGTATATTCCTTCTTTTTCATCTAGCCACTTCCACCCCTCAGGTACTTTTCGCAATACACCCTCGCTAACTCCTGTTCTAAGACTAAGCTCAACCTCATGCCATTCGTGTAATACTTGTATATCAAATGCCATAGCATAGAAACCAGGCACATTTATTTTATTTCGACTAAGAGAATTTTGAAAACTAAGTTTTCTATCCTCACTGCCTTTAGGTTTATAGAGTGCTCCCATGACATCAGCTCTTTTATAAACCCAGTAATCAGGAGCTATAAAAGCCAAGTCGTCAGAAAGAATTTCAGCTAATCCAAGTTTTTCAAGAAAATGAGGTACTTCTGGTAACTGATAGACAAAGTCTTCATCACTCATAAACTCTGCTCTCTCAAAAGCAAAGTTACATTCATGCTTTTCTTTATGAGCAAATCTTCTTAAAAGTTCACTTGCCAGATGAAACGATTCATCTACAACTTTCATACTTGTTTTCTTCATCTAAATAAGTTATACATTTTATGATACAATAACTTATACACTACTTTTAATATGTCTGCAACATCTAGTCAAAAAACTAAACTCATTTCACTACGTGAAACAGCTAGGCTTCTTAATGTAAACCCAGAGACACTTCGTCGTTGGGATAACAATGGCAAGCTAAAAGCCATCAGAACTGGAACCAGAAAAGACCGTAAGTATAAGTTGTCAGATATTGTCGAGATATTGGAACAAAAATGAAACAGGGACTAATATATAGTCGAGTATCTACTGAAGAACAAGCTAAAGAAGGCCAATCTATTGCTGCTCAAATAAACCTATGCTTAGTGTTCATGGAACAAAACAGCTATCTTTTAGCCAAAGATGGTATTTACAAAGATGAGGGCAAAAGTGGCACTAATACTAACCGACCAGGATTGCAAACCTTGCTCCAACGAGTAATTGATGACCATAAAAATCTTGATGCAGTTTTTATTCTTGATACTGACCGTCTAGCTCGCAACACTTTAGACCATTTAAGCATTAAAGCTATTTTTCAAAAACACAGCATTAAGCTTATTTCCATTAGTCAGCCTATGATTGATGATTCCCCAGAGGGCAAATTCATTGACGTGGTGCTAGCTGGTGCCAATGCTCTGCAATCTCAAATTACTGGCAGAAAAACCAGTAAAGTCATGGAGCAAAAAGTTAAAGCTGGTTGGTGGGCTGGTGTTGCTCCATTTGGTTACATTAACTCCATTAACCCAAACCCAACGAGCAACTTAAATAAAAGAATTGTCACCCCCGATCCCATTCGTGGACCACTCATCATCAAGATGTTTAAGTTATACGCTTCAAGTAGTTTTTCTCTTGATGCTTTAGTGATAAAGATGGCTGACCTTGGTTTAATTCCTAAGAACGGCGGGAA
>Ga0307992_1000351_pt1 | contig 29681 bp, 34 predicted proteins | sample EllFjometagen133_FD_203162 | JGI IMG/M metagenome (GOLD analysis project Ga0307992, IMG submission 203162) | Marine microbial communities from Ellis Fjord, Antarctic Ocean - #133 | ecosystem: Environmental > Aquatic > Marine > Unclassified | place: Southern Ocean | collected 2014-10-08
AGACAATTCTCAAAAAGACGAAGAGTCAAGTATCAAAAATGCTGATTGGAGACTGCAAGCTGTCACCACGCTAGCCAATGACTGGGTCAGTCCATGGACAGGCACAAAGCATGAAAAGGGTTGCTCAGTTATGCTATCTGGGAAGGCGAAATTTGGTATCAAAACTCTGAATTTTTTGATACCTAGCATGACGGCGTTGTTTTTAGATTATTCAAATGATTTGTGGATGCAAAGCCAATCCGTTCTTCAAGACGAGAGCGCCTTCAAAGCAAGGGTATCAAAACATATATCCAAAAGTGTAGTTTTTCCTACCAGCGATGACAAATTATTTCGCTTATTTGAAAAACGGATGGCATCTATAGTTTTCGCTTATTCGGCATTAGAAGCATTTGCTAATGAATATATCCCTGACAACTATGTGTTTCAAAAAGAGCGTGGTGATAAGAAATGCACAGAATCTTACACTAAAGAACAAATAGAAAACATTATAAGTATGGATCATAAAATTGGTACCATACTTCCAGAGATTCTTACTGTTTCATCCCCAAAAGGAACTGCGCTCTGGGAAAGATATCTCATTTTAAAATCACTAAGAGATAGAATTGTTCACATGAAATCAAACGATAGAAAGTCAGTTTCTATCGATGATGGTTCGATCTGGCAAGATCTCACGAACAGACGACTTCCAAATTTTTCAAAAGAAGCAAAAGATATAATTGGCTACCTGCTTTCGAAAAAAGACAGACCACGATGGTTTAATAAATGTTCGATTAACTGAATAATAAGTATGTCTGATTATTTAAACTAAGAAGAAAATAAGGAGGAAATATGATTAATTTTGCGATTGGATTTGTTATAGCGGGGATAGTGGCATATATTTATATTGCCTATTTTTGGCCCCGGTTAGATAGAAATAGATCGAACGGGGTAAAAAACCCATCAAACGAGGAAAGCAGCGATATGAATGTAGAGAAGAAGCGGAATATGGAAGAGAATTTGGCCAAGCTAGAAAAACATATAGCTGGCATGAGTGGAAAGATAAAAAACAACGATGTTGAGAAGCTTCTTGGCGTCTCGGATGCTACAGCAGAGCGCTATCTACAGGAGATGGAGAATAGGGGACTTTTAAAACAGATAGGCAAGATTGGCAAGTATACACACTATGAAAAATTCTAATGGCTCATACGTGTGAGCCATTAGAATGTAGAAGTGAAATTATGAAAAAAGATGATGAACAAAATATACACTTTGATTTTTTGGGGAACTGCCCAGAATTTATAGACGATATCGCCAGGCATTGGCAGGCCGAGTGGTCCAGTGATAAAGAAACATCCGGTTTTAACAAGCAGAAAACGGGGCTGCTTAAAAAACTGAATACGGACAGGCCACCTTTTGTCATTGTGGCATTTTCTGGTAAAAAATTAATTGGTACCGCTTCTTTGTTTGAGCAGGACCTCGATTCACGACCCGACTTAACACCATGGCTAGCCGGTGTTTTTGTACTGCCAGAGTATCGAGGAAGAGGGGTTGCCAGTAGATTAATTCAAAAAGTGTTGGATGAAGCAAAAAATATTGGGTTCAAAATAGTATACTTGCACACAGAAACTACGGCTGGCTTGTACGAAAAACTTGGTTGGAAAAAGGTAGCTGATTGTTATAATGATCAGAATTTAAGAAGCACAATTTATAATATAAAAACATAAACGCAAAGGTTGCCCCGCGCGGGTGGACTTCAGTCGGGGCATAAAAATATGACTCAAGATGAGGCTCTTACAATTTTAAAATCGGGAGCCAATGTTTTTTTGACTGGTGAACCCGGCAGTGGAAAAACCTATACTATAAATAGGTATGTTTCGTATTTACGTTCCCATGGGATAGAGCCCGCGATTACAGCTTCAACCGGCATTGCTGCAACTCACATCGGTGGGGTGACAATTCACTCTTGGAGCGGAATAGGAATAAGAAGCAGATTGGCCGCCGGTGATTTAAAAAATATCGCAACCAATAGATATGTTAAAAAAAGAATTAACAAAGCTTGTGTTCTGATCATAGACGAGATATCGATGTTGCCTCCCCAAACCCTGCAGATGATTGATTCAATTTGCCGAGAGGTGAAGAAAAATCACCAACCTTTTGGTGGTTTGCAGATTGTTCTTGTCGGTGACTTTTTTCAACTACCCCCGGTGACAAAGCAGGCGTTTGAGATTGAGGAGCAGGGGGAACTGTTTAAGGAGTTGCCACAGCGCTTTGCTTATGACGCCCCGGTTTGGGCTCAGACTGAATTTGTTACCTGCTACATAACCGAGCAATATCGCCAAGACGATTCAAACTTGGTTTTACTTCTCTCTAAAATTCGTGCAAATAAATTTGATACAGATTCACTGAAACATATTGAAAAAAGAAAGATTGATATCAAAAATTATCCTGCAGATGCGCCGAAACTTTATTCGCACAATGCAGATGTTGATAGTATGAACAATGAGATGTTGGCCAAGGTTCCAGACGAGCAAAAACTATACTCGATGGAAACAAAGGGGCATGAGCGGTTGATTGCCGTAATGAAAAAGGGTTGTTTGTCACCTGATCGTTTGTACCTAAAAGTTGGGGCGGCAGTTATGTTTACAAAAAACAATCCGAAAGAGGGATATGTGAATGGAACTCTCGGAGTTGTTGAGAGCTATAACAAGAAGGGGATGCCTGTAGTAAAACTTCGTGATGGAAAATGTATCCAAGTTGCGTATGCCGATTGGAGTGTGGAGGAGGAGGGGAAAGTAAAAGGCACACTTTCACAGCTTCCACTGCGTTTGGCCTGGGCGCTAACGGTTCACAAAAGTCAGGGAATTAGTTTGGATGAAGCGGTAATAGATCTTTCAAAAGTTTTTGAATTTGGCCAAGGATATGTGGCACTTTCCCGTGTCAGACGGCTTTCTGGATTACATCTTATAGGTTGGAACGAAATTGCCTTTCGGGTTGATCCAGAGGTATTGAAAAAAGATATAGAGTTTCGCATGGGTTCGGAGCAAGCCCTAAAGGTTTACGTTAGTTTTAAGGCCGATGAAGCAAAGCGACTAGAGGAGGATTTTATAAAACTTTGCGGCGGTGCGCTGGACGTTTCTGATGTTGTGTTGAAAAGTAAGAAGCCAAAGGTTTCAACATACGATGAAACGCTTAAGCTTTGGCGGGGGTTTAATAACGTTGCGGAAATTGCCAGTGCTAGGAATTTGGGTCAACCGACTATCCTTGATCATTTGGAAAAGCTGGCCAAGAAGGGCAAGATAGAACGGCATGAATTTGCTAGGATTTTGCCGAAAAACATCCTAATTGATATGGAGAAAATACAGATTGCAATTTTAACAATTGATAATAACAAACTAACGGCGGTCTTTGAGCATTTTAAAGGGCAGTATTCATATGAAGAGCTAAAGATTGCTAGGTTGATGATTGAGAGCGAATTAGGTTAAGTAACTAAGAGGGAGAGTAGGCCAGACTATTATAGTATATAGTGGTAAAATGAAACCAATGCAAATATCTAAATCTGAATACATGATGTTTTTGAGGCACCCGGCTTGGCTGTGGCTTAAGAAACATGACAAAAAAAAGTTACCACCGATAGGTGACGATCTACAGGCAAGATTTGACGCTGGCTATCTCTTTGAATCATACGCGGAGAAACTTTTTCCAGACGCGTTTAAGCTCGGATGGTCCGGCTACTCTGGCTATTTGGAGCTACCAGTAAAAACCGAGGAAGCGATTCTGCAGGAAAGAAAGACAATCATTCAGGGCAGACTAGAGGCGGGTGGCATAACCTGTATTTTTGATGTTTTAGTAAGAGTTGATGAAGGCATCTTTGATTTGTATGAAATAAAATCTTCAACTGGGGTGAAAACGGAACATGAGTTGGACCTAGCTTTTCAAAAAGAAGTTATAGAGCGAAGTGGCTATAAGGTAAATAAAATCTTTGTGGTTCACGTAAATAATAACTTTGTCCGAGATGGGGAAGTGGCGGCGGATGATATCTGTACGATAGCGGAAGTAACTGATCAAGTAGAGTTGCTAGGAGAATCCACTAAAGTAAACATAAAAAAAGCTCTTGCAGTGGCGGGGGAGAAAGAGCGCCCCAACATATCGCCATCTGAAACGGGACTTAGTGCATTCGGTGACTGGCTCGATATTTATAAAACTTTGGAAAAAGTCGAAAAATATAGCATTTACAATCTTTGCTCATCTGGGGCGAGTAAGATCGGAGAACTTGAGGAGCTGGGAATAAAGAATATCTCTGAAATACCAAACGACTTCAATCTCAACAGTAAACAGAGAAGCCAGGTTGAGACTACCAAATTTGATAAAGCTGTTATCAACAAGCCGAGAATAAAAGCATTTCTAGATACTCTCAAATACCCTCTGTATTTTCTCGACTACGAGACGCTATCTTCTACAATACCGTATTTTGATGGGCTGAAGCCGTACGAGCAACTTCCATTTCAATATTCTCTGCACTTGATTGAAAAGCCTGGGGGCGAGGCGAAACACTTTGAGTATCTGCATAAAGATAGTAGCAATCCAGCGGAGCCCCTCTCTGGGGCACTAAAATCACAGATTGGTGACAAGGGCACGGTCTTGGTTTGGTTCGAAGGTTTTGAGAAAGGTCGCAACGAACTAATGGGTCGCATGGTTCCTGAGCACCTTAAGTTTTATGAAGATTTGAATGATAGGATAGTTGACCTGATGTTGCCATTTTCAACAGGTTCGTACGCCCATAAAGATTTCTTCGGGAGTGCTTCTATAAAAAAAGTTTTGCCAGCTCTAATCCCTGAGCTTTCTTATGAAGATTTGGATATTCAGGGGGGAACAGCAGCCCAAAGGCTTTGGATGGAATCGGTGCTCGACGGGAAAAGAGAAGATGAAAAAGAGAAGATATTGTCTGATCTTGATAAATATTGCGAGCTAGATACTTTTGCTATGGTTAAAATATATCAACACTTGGTAAAAAAAGTTTGAGAATAGATATATTATAGTAACACTTTACACGTAGAAGATTGTATATATTTTTTAAAAAAACACCTAACGTGAATGGGTGTTTTTTTATTGTTGACATCGAAAATGTTTAGAGTATACTAAATATTGAACATGAGCATAATTGTTGGCGATGCATTTAAGGAGGCGAGGCTTTCCGAGTCATGCTGAGCGGTAAAAGCATGACAATACATAAACACCGCGCTCCATCGCGCAAGATGTACCCATCTTTGGCCCCTGTCCGATCCACCTCCTGGACTCCGGGACTCGTGACGTCAACCAACCCAGTTGTTCGAACCCTCAGAAGTTCCGCTCCACTGTATCAAGGCCTAGCGCGAGCACATCTCGTTTGCTGGAGGTGGTATCATGACACTTCGCGCACTCAGTCACGCGCGCATATCGACGCAGGCTAGGGCACCGTAAGTCGCCCTGGCGCCTCAGGAAAAACCCGCGCAAAGACATGCCACTTACGGCAGCAGTATGTACTACTGCACTACGGTGGACTGGGCGGTTTCACTACGCCTCGCAATAATACAGCACTCCTCAATTGGGGAATGCACACTACTAGCAGGTCTCGACAGTCGTCGGGCCTGTGTTGTTTTTATGGAGCAAAAGAGGATTGATTATATAGTATAAAAAAATACACATTGCATATAGCTCGGTGTTTTTTTTGTCTTGTCGCCAAACGCCTCACTCGCATGAGGCGTTTAGCAAGTTCGAAATTATTGGGTTAGCCTAAATTGTTTTGCTATTACATGCCTGTCTACGCGGGTATTTTTTTATATTGTTTAATTTGGAACAAAAAGATTACTTTAACCTGAATAGCTGTTATATTAACAGTGAGAAGTGAACTTTGCACTTTTACATCCAAAAAGGAGAGCGAATTGCATGTGTGGTATTGCCGGTGCAAGTTGCATAGATCTTTCGGCCGCAACGCTCGTATTGGGAATGCTTGAAATGCAGACAAACAGGGGCGATGATGCAGCTGGGATAGCGATATCCGGGGGGTGCGAGCCAAATGAGCTGAGAGTAGTCAAGGGCCAAGGCAGTCCGGAAGAAGTTTTTTCTGAGCGCATGCGAACGCTTCTGCTTGGTCGAGCAAGCATCGGCCATGTCCGATACCCAACAAGCGCTGGCTCTGGCGAAGCGGGTGCACACCCGTTCCACGTTGGTGATATTGCACTTGCTCACAACGGCAACATTACCAACGTTGACGATCTTCAAGGCATGCTCGTTCCAGGAACAGAGAAGGAGATGGAGTTCGGAAGCGATACCGAGTACGTGGCTGCACTTCTGGCGCAGGCCAAAGGGACATTGCATGAACGGATTACCTCGGTTTGTACGAAACTTGAAGGCTCTTACTCCCTCTGTATTCTTCAATCAGGAGGAGTTGTGGCCTATGTGCGAGACCCGCACGGCATTCGTCCTTTGTACACCGGGCATATCGAGATAGATGGTCGCACTGCCTTTCTTGCCGCTTCCGAGACTTGTGCCATAGAGAGTGTCGGCGGGACTGTCGATGGTGAGGTTGAGCCGGGAGAGGTGGTCTACGTCCACCCGGACGGCACCGTGCAACGTGAACGTTTTGCGCCAGCAGATCCTGACAACTGCATCTTCGAGTTCATCTATTTCCAAAGAGCGTTTTCTAAGTTCAGAGGCGTTACCTGCTTGGATTTCCGAAAAGCTTTGGGCGCACAGCTTGCCAGGGAAGTTGGCCTCTTGCCTGACTCCGACGCTCGCGTGGTGCCAGTGCTCAACAGCGGTCTTGGTGGAGCTCTTGGACTGTATCGGGAGAGCGGAATAGAATATGATCCGTTTTTGATTAACGTCGGCAAAAGGCGTACGTTTCTTCAGCCTTTGCAGTCGATGAGAGTAGCTAGTGTTTGGAGCAAACACGTTCCTTGCAGGACAGAGCCTGGTCTTCGCTTGTTGGTAGTGGACGACTCAATTGTTCGTGGAACAACTATCGGCCCTGTTGTCGAGGTTCTACGAAGAAACAACCCAAGCTCGGTTGAAGTATTTATTCCCTGTCCCATGTTTTACTGTCGATGTAACCTTGGCATAGATACCCCAACCAACGAGGAGCTGATTGCTCACCGGCTGAAAGGAGATGTTGAGGCTATTCGCAAAGAGATCGGTGCAGACAAGCTTCACTTTCTCTCGCTCGAAGGCCTAGATGAAGTCATAAGATCTTTTGGGTGGGATCCTGAGGATTTCTGTAAAGCATGTTTTGACGGGAACTATCCCGCTCATTAAGAGTAAGATGTATCGTTACTAGCGGCCTCGCCTCATGCGAGGCCGTAGCTGTTTAAAAAATATTATAATCAAATAAATGTGAGCGTGGTTTGAGTCTAAACGCCTCACTCGTATGAGGCGTTTAGCAAATATGAAAATAAATCAAAAGATGATATAATTTCTATATATTTAATTTGGAGGAACTATGGTGGAAGCAAGACCGACTTCGCATAATCCAGCGGAAGACGAAAGAGAAGAAGTAGATGGAAACACTGATAAAATAGCGGAATACGTTAGTTCCTCTGAAATGGCTAAACGAGTGCATCAATTTGGAGGACGAACTAGGGATATTATTAGCCAAGAAAGTCTTGCTAGAATTAATAAGCTACAAGAAAGCGTAGGCAGATTTAGAAGCAACCTGGACAACGCTGAGTGGGATGAACTCATGGCATTAAAAACTGATGCTAATGAAAGAATGGGGGGGCTTGGTTACAAGAAAAAATGTCTGGTCGAGAAGACGTGAACAAAAAACCTTATGTAGAATCCACAGCGACAATAGACAAGGTGCATAAGTTGGGTGGGCATACGGGTGACATTATCAGCCCGCGTGATAGTGATACGATAAACAGATTGCAGCGGAGACTCAGGGAGCTTGATGATCAAGAGTGGAATGAGCTGATGGTGGCGAAACAAGATGCTGTTGACACTATGAACCAATGGATATCGATGCAGTAGGCTCGTGAAGTAATAGAAAGTGGCACTGGAGCTGCAGAATTGTTATAATCTTTATATATTTAATTTGGAGGCAAAATGGCGATTGTAGAAGAATCAGAGTTCAAGGGAAACGCGATGATAGTTATCAAAAATGATGAGGAAGACAAATATCCTTTTCAGTTTGGTGTTAAAAAAGCGAAGATGGTGATAGAAAACATCGATGCGATAAAGAGGTTTGTAGAAAAACACGAACGAGCTTAATCGATAGATATTTGTTTAACTAAAAACACACCCAAATGGGTGTGTTTTTAGTATTTATATGGTTGGAAATTATTTGTTCTTTTTTCGACTGAGAGCTGTTAGGTGCCTTTTTCGCATACGAAGCGATGCGGGAGTAACTTCTAAAAGCTCGTCATCTTCTATAAAATCTAGTGATTCCTCCAGGGATAGCGAAATAAATGGCACTAGCGCTGTTGCGATGTCGCTGGATGCGGCCCGAACATTGGTTAGCTGTTTCTCTTTACAAGCATTTATCTCCATATCCTCAGATCGTCTGTTTAAACCTACTATCATACCTTCGTATATACGTGTGGCGGGGCCCACAAAGGATGTTCCGCGTTCTTCTACAACCTTTAGCCCATATGTGACTGCTGTTCCGTTTTCGGCAGATATAAGCGCTCCGTTTCTGAGTTTCTGAAGTTTATCTCCCATGGGCTCGTATCCTACAAGTAAGCTATTCATAATTGCTGTGCCCTTGGTTCTGGTCAGAAGAACGTTTCTAAGCCCTAAAAGTGCTCTTGTTGATATTTTAAACGTTAGTCTAGTTGAACCTACAGTGGTTACTGCAGAATTAATTAAAATCGCTCGTCTGTTGCCAAGTTCACTGTTGATCGCTCCACAAAATTCGTCTGGAACATCAATAGTCAACTCTTCAACGGGCTCAAGTTCAACATTATCTTCAAATTTCGTAACAACTGTTGGTCGTCCAACTTCCATCTCATACCCTTCTCTACGCAATGTTTCGATTAGAATCGAGAGGTGAAGTTCTCCTCGGCCAGAAACTACAAAAGTCGTATCCTTTTTTTCAACTCGAAGGCTAACGTTGGTTTCTAGCTCTTTGTTTAGACGGGCTTCGATCTGTCTTGAAGTTGTGAATTTTCCCTCAAGTCCCGCAAAGGGTGAAGTGTTTGGGCCTATGGTGATTTGTAGTGTGGGAGCTTCTACTTCTATGTGAGGTAGCGGCTCAGGATTTTCGGATGAGGTAATAGTTTCGCCGATATTAGCATTTGGAACACCTGTAAGGCGAACAATCTCTCCTGCACCAGCAACCGATGCTTCGTTTTTTTCTAGTCCGTCTGAAATATAGATATTTTCAATATTTGATTCTGTTATTAGTCCTTCATTATTAATTAGGGATACTGTGTCACCTTTAGATACTTTTCCACGCTGAATTTTACCGACAGCGTACTTGCCTTTAAAAGAATCCCACTCAAGGGCGGATACCAGCATCTGGAACTCTCCATCAATGTTCGCAGTAGGGGCAGGTATGTGACTTAGGATTGCATCGAAGATGGGCAACAGGTCGCCCTTTGTGTTAGAAATATCTTCTGGTATTTCATCGAAAGCCTTACCTTCGCGACCAACTGCAAAGTAAACAGGAAAATCTAGCTGATCGTCTGTAGTGGCTAGGTCTAAAAATAGGTTCTCTACTTCTCCTATAACGTCGAAAGTCCGTGCATCCTTTTTATCAATCTTGTTTATAATAACTATCGGTTTCAAGTTCAGGGCTAGGGCTCGGCTCAGTACAAACTTGGTTTGCGGCATAGGGCCTTCCTGGGCATCTACAACAAGAAGAACACCGTCTGCCATGCTTAGTGTTCTCTCGACTTCACCTGAAAAATCTGCGTGACCGGGAGTATCTATAATATTGATTTTACAATCTTTGTATTTTACCGAAGCTATCTTGGCAGAGATGGTGATACCACGCTCTTTCTCCAAGTCGCCGGTATCCAGAATAGTTGTTTGGCTCATCTCTAGCTGGTTATCGCGAAAAGTACCGGACTGTTTTAGAAGTCCGTCAACAAGTGTTGTTTTGCCGTGATCAACATGAGCGATGATGGCAATATTTCGAATTTTCGAAGAATCATACATAGCAATACCTACTGAATGATTTAATTCTAGAATATTATTCTACAAACGTAAGGGCTACACCGGATTTGTCTCCACGGCCAGTTCGGCCGATTCGATGAACGTAATCGTCGTAGCTATTTGGAATAGTATAGTTTATAACGTGTGAAACATTGTCGATATCTAGACCACGAGCGGCAACGTCTGTTGCTACTAGTATCTGGACATTGTTCTCTTTGAATCTAGAAAGTGCTTTTTGTCTCTGGTTTTGACGTTTATCTCCGTGAATGCAGTCAGCTCTAAATCCGTTGGCTGCAAGATTTTTGGAAAGTTTATCTACGCCTCTTTTGGTTTCTGAAAATATTAGAACCTTGTTTAGCTCAGATCTTACTAAAATCTCTCTTAGTTTGTTGAACTTCTCCTTTTCGTTTACTTTTATCACATCTTGCTCAACATTTGCAGCGGTTTCTCCAGTTTTTGTACGAACTATGATTGGATCGTTTGAAAATTGCTTAACAAGTGATTCAATCTTTAGAGGCAGTGTGGCTGAGAAGAATAGTGAGTGTCGGTTTTGTGGTAGATCGGAAAGAATCTGTTTTATCTCATCCACAAATCCCATATCCAACATCCTGTCTATCTCATCTAACACTATATTTTGGAAATAGCTGAAATTAACAGTTTTTCTATCTTTTAGATCTTTTAGTCTGCCGGGAGTTCCTATCACAAAGCTTGGTCTTCGTTTTAGCATGCTTATCTGTCTGTGAATAGGTAGACCTCCAACGCAGGTAGCGGAATACAGATTCATGTTTTTGGAAAACTTTCTGAATTCCTGATCAATTTGTTGAGCGAGTTCTCGCGTAGGGGCTATGATTAGAACTCTCTGATTTTTGTCTTTGAAACATTTGTTAATCAGCGGTAGCAAGAAAGCAGCGGTTTTGCCGGTTCCTGTGTTTGCAATACCAGTTAGATCGCGTCCCTCCATAATTGGTTTGATTGATTTGTCCTGAATGGGGGTAGGGGAGACGTATCCGATTTCGTTCAAGTTTTTGTTAATCTCGTTACAAAAGCCAAAATCAGCAAAAGTGTTTTGAATTTTTGCGACCTCTATGGGCTGATTTGGTTTAGCGTGACGGATGAACTTTGATACATCTATATTTTCTCTTTTTCCTCTGCCAGCTTTCTTTCTTTGTCCTACGTTTCCAGATTTTCTAACTCTGCCTCGAGAATTAGAAAATTGTCCGGGATTGCCGGTAGTCTTTTTTCTGGGACCACCAAAATAGTTCGTTTTCTTTGCTTTAAATTTTCTCATTGATTTCCTTCTTGGAACGCAAAAAACATTCCGTTTATTATTGATAACTTCGATTTGGCTCTGTAGAACATCGAAGTTTCAAGTTCGGAAATCTATAGAACGTAATCTTTACAATGTTTAATATATCACGTATAAAAAGCCTTGTCAAGGGCTATAGCTGAAATAAGGCTAATTATACGGCTCACACGAGTGAGGCGTTTAGCAGAGATACTCCATTTATACGCAGAAAGACCACCTGGCATGCCAGGTGGTCTTTATGTTCGTGCTTTGATGCGCTGATTACGCATCGGGCGGGTGCTCCGCCAGGTACTCCCGGATCCACTCAGGACAGCCCTCCGGCGGGAGTCCGATGTAGCCCAGGGCGCAAGCTATCATGGCTTTCTCCGCGGGAGTAGCATCTGCGAAAAGTCTGCCGGCGATCTCGAGGAGTTCCGGAAGAATAGTGACTGGGTTCGGCGGCAGTTGCTCGATGATACCGAGGAATGAGCTAGTGCCGAGGCATGAGGATAGCTGCGGTCGCACGAGTTCCGCTACTCGCCGTTCGTAATGCTCGTTGTACAGGCTGGGGTGGTCGACCAGGCGTTTGCAGAGGTGAAGTTGCGCGCGGCACTCCTCCACTGTGTTCATTGTCTCGAACGGATCGGTGAGAATCGACCTCATTCTGATATAGGCATCCGTTCTGGTCTTCCCAGTGACGTACTTGTCGATGACGCTTCCTTCGCGATCGAGGAGTGCCAGCGCGTGAATCTCTTCGGCGCCGCTAGCCCGTGCGAATGCTTGCTTTGCCACGCTCTCCACAAACGACACGCTGGCAAACGAGGGGAAATTGTCAGCGAGTAGGTAGACGAGGCATTCGAAGAAGGTGAGTTCCTCAGCTGACCACGGGATCTTTCCCTTTCGTGTTGCTCGAGCTGCGGCCTCGTTGAGGCCGTATGCAACGTCAGTATCCGGCATAATTTCATCTCTCCCGGGAGTCGAATTCGTGAACAGTTAGAATATACCATAATGCCTATTAACTTAAAAGAGAGTGCTCTCCGGGTTCTGTCTTTAGTGATTTAGTAAATATTTGGTATAATGGAATAAATATTAGAAATTAACATGTTACAAGAAGGTGAGCAAACTCCAGAAGTTATCGAAGCGGACACAAAATGCCAGATAGATAGTAAAATTGAGCAAGTTCCCGAAGGGGACATCGACAAAGCCAAAGAAGCGTTAGGAGGAATTCATGTGTACTTGCAAGAAAGAGCAAACGAATTATTTCCTGGGCTAGAGAGTGTTGTTTGGCTCAATTACTATGCGATGTATTCAATTCTAAAGTTGGGAGTGAATTTTGACGAGTATAAAGGTGATTTAGAAGAAGAAGGGAACGAAGTATCGGATCAAGAAAATCACTTCTATGTTACTCTTGATGAATTTGCGGGGGATAAGACAGATGAAGATATTAAAAGTAAGGCGAATGTATGGCATCATAAAATGACAGACCTGTTACGAGAATTTGAAATTATTGAATAATTAGGAGGGTGTTGGTAAAACAACAGAGTGTTTATGAAGAAAACGGCTTATTACATTGTATTGGCATTGCTGATAGTAGTATGTGGAACTACGGTTTACGGCGCATATTATTATTTCAATCAGTACAAAAAGATTGATAAAGAGCACATGGAGCTAGTAGACAAGAAAACCTTGTTGCAGAGTGATTTAGCGGTGCTAGAGGCGGCTGATGACGCAGACGAAGAAGAGGAGGTAGATGAAGATGCTGATGATGCGGATGAGCTGGTGGAAGTTGATACATCGGATTGGGTGACATATACAAATGATAAATATGGTTTTAGCTTCAAACATCCACCCACTTATACTACCGAGGGTTGCCCCACAAAACCTTGTGGCGAGTTTATCGGTGAAGAGACGGAGGGGGACATGACAATAATGCAGGGTGACATATCTGAAGTAGGTTGGCCGAATACAGCTATCATGCATCTATCTAGTGATTACTATAATCCACCCGAGGGAACTGATCTTCGCGAGTGGATCGTGGATAGCTTCTCATATTACGATGATTATCTCTCTCTTAGTTCTAACTACACAGTAGCTACATCGGCCGGGGGCTCATATTCCGGATATGACTATGCGGTTCCTTCTTCTCCACAGTCTTATTCTCAGCGCTACATTAACTTTGTAAACGACGATAACGAGATGTTTGTAATACAGATGTACGACTATGAGAGCTATTCATCGCCATTTTACGATGCTTGGCTTGAAACTTTCATCTATTAAATATGAAAGCAGGTAAATAGTAAAAAGTTTTGGAAGGTTAATAATCTAATAAGTAGATTCCCGCCTTCGCGGGAATGACAAAAAATAGGAGGAATTATGAGTAAAGCTTGGAAAATGACAATTACGATAATACTGGTGATAATTATTGCAGGAGCCGGATATGCTGCATATTCGTACTACGGCGAGTATTCTAAGAAATCTGAAGAAGTCGAAACTTTGAAAACAGAGATAGCCAGTTTGGAGGTTGATGTTGAGAAGGCAGAAACGGTAGACGAAGTGGTTGGAGGCTGTGATCACGGCTTAACTTCAGACGAAGAAGCAACTGTTTCGACTTGGGACACCTATACGAGTTCATCATATGATTATAGCTTTCAGTACCCGAGCGATTGGATGCTTGATGTTTTGAGCCCGGCTAAAATTAACGTTAGCGGAGAGATCGACGGCAGTGAAGGTGCGTTCAACGTTTATTCTGCTGAGGCAGCAATTATGGGCTTTGGAGGTTACGTAATGGAATCACAGGGAGATTTCGAGATAGATTGCCAGACGGAGACTTTGATAAACTTTTCATTTGATACAAATGGCAGAATACAGGTAGCATCTTTCTATAACGACTCAACTCAACATGTGACTATGTTCTCGCATGAATACACAGATGCTTCTCAGGATGCAGATATGATTGACTTGGGTGAGCTTTTCCTAAAAACAATGAAACTGAACTAGAATTTAGGAATTAGATTCTTAGGGAAAAACTCATTATGAATGATACGGCAATATCAATAATTATCGCAACTTCGCTGGCTCTGATAGTAGGCCCGGTTTTGGCTATTTACTATATACTATTTAAGAATAAGAGGAAATAGCCTTTCCAAGGCTCGAAAAATCTGATAGAATTAAAAATGTAAATGAGTAAATTGGCTAAAATTTGGCAGTTTAAAGACCTGCGAAACAAGATTTTGTATGCAGCTGGTCTTTTGTTGTTGACTCGAGTTGTCGCACATATACCTCTTCCTGGTGTTGATTTGGCACAACTTCGATTGTTCTTCGAGCAGAACCAGATTTTCGGACTTCTGAATATGTTCTCTGGTGGTACTATGAGTAACTTTTCAATTGTTCTTATGGGTGTTGGGCCATACATTACTTCCTCTATCGTTTTTCAGCTTCTAGTTATGGTTGTACCACGACTGGAAGAGATGCAAAAAGAGGGGGAAGCGGGCAGAAACAAGATAAACCAATACACCAGAATAGCTACTATTCCTTTTGCCGTTATCCAGGCTTATAGTATGTTGGTGCTTCTTCAAAACCAAGGCATTATCCCTGGTTGGACTTCATTTGACTTAGCTTTGATGCTTATATCATCTGCAGCTGGAACGATTCTCTTGATGTGGCTAGGCGAGCTTATTACTGAAAAAGGTATAGGAAATGGAATATCTCTTATTATCACACTTGGAATTTTGTCAGGTTTTCCCTCGCAAATCCGAAATACTTGGGCTTTGATGCAAGGTGGTGACATAGGCACTATAATAGGTGTTGCGGCTTTCTTAGTAATTTTCATCGTTGTTATTGCTGCCATAGTCTATATAACCGAGGGGCAACGCAATATACCTGTCTCCTATGCTAGACAAGTTTCTGGCAACAGATCTCATGGTGGTGTAGATTCTCATCTACCACTTCGTGTGAACACGGCTGGGGTTATCCCAATTATTTTTGCTATGTCGGTTTTGATCGTGCCAGGCGTAGTAGGAAAATATTTAGAAAACGCCAATACTGAATGGGTTAGAAACGCAGCTGTATATACGGTAGATCTATTTCAAAATAACCAAGTCTTTTATGGTGTAATCTACTTTGTTCTTGTGTTTGCCTTTACCTTTTTCTACACAAACGTAGTTTTTAAGCCAGATCAAGTTGCTGAAAACTTGCAGAAGCAGGGTGGATTTATCCCAGGTCTTCGCCCAGGAGAAGAAACAAGGCTTTTTCTAAAAAAGGTGATTTCTAGAATTACATTTTTCGGGGGATTGTTTTTAGGCATTGTGGCCGTTCTTCCTTTTATAGTCCAGGCAATAACTAATATTGATACCTTGGTTTTGGGTGGCACAGGGCTTCTTATTTTGGTCTCGGTTGTAATCGAAACAATGAAACAGATTGATGCGCAACTAGTAATGCACACATATGACAAATACTAACCAAGACAAAACTATAGCAGTGGCTCTTATGGGTCTGCCGGGGTCTGGAAAAGGAACTCAGGCAATTTTTTTGCTGGAAAAACTGAATGCCGTTAGTATCTCCGTTGGTGAATTAGTTAGAAATGCCCTAAAAAGTTATCCTGAAAGCGAGATAAAATCAAAAGCAGAGGAAAAGTATAATTCAGGTCAACCCGTAGATGACGATTTCATAATGATGATTATCAAGGACGAGATTTCTAAATACAAAAATCGGAACATTGTTTTTGATAATTATCCATTTTCCAAAAATCAGATGGTAGATTTTAAGAATATTATGAAAGAGTCTAAGATCGACAAATATGTCGCTTTGAATATTGAGATTGATCAAGAAACTGCGATGAGTCGTATCGCTGGAAGAGTAGTTTGCCAGAAGTGCGGAGAGAGTTTCCGAGGACTTGCGGCTGGAGATATCTGTCCAAAATGTAACGTACCCTTGGTTCATAGAGCTGATGACAAGGAAGAGGTGGTAAAAAATAGGATTATTAAATATATTCCGCGAATTGAGGAGATTTCAAAAAACTTCGATAGAGAGGGTAAGTATATACGAATCGATGGCGAACGAACACCAGAAGAGGTGCGCGAAGAGATAAATAGTAAGTTTGACAAATGGAACATCTAACGGATCAAGACATTGAGAGCATTCGAGCTAGCGGAGTAATTTTGAATGAAACGCTTGAACTTTTAGCTAAGTTAGCGAAACCTGGCGTAAGTGGCAGTCACTTAGATGCGATGGCCGAGGAGAATATACGAAAGCACGGTGCAAAACCATCATTTTTAAACTACCCTTCGGATGGTGATAAGCCATTTCCGGCATCGCTCTGTGTATCTATAAATGAGAATGTTGTTCATGGCATACCGAGCGAAAGTCAGATATTACAAGAGGGCGATATTGTTGGCCTAGATTTGGGAGTGAAATATAAAGGGTTGTGTACTGACTCTGCCATTACCGTAATTGTAGGCAAACCACGTGACCCAAATCACAAAAAATTGCTTGAAGCCACAAAAGAGTCTCTCATGGCTGGTATTCGGAAAGTTAAAGCTGGTGCGACTACTGGCGATATTGGAGAGGCAGTAGAAAAGGTTGTGCTTGATCGAGGGTTTTCTGTGATTAAATCTTTAGTTGGCCACGGAATAGGTAGAAACCCGCATCAGGAGCCACAGGTGCCGAATTTTGGTAAAGCTGGCACAGGCGTTGCTTTGGAGGAGAATACCGCTATTGCAATAGAACCGATGGTGGTGGTTGGTAAAAATGACCTTAAAACCGGTGCTGATGGTTGGTCGATAGGGACTATAGACAAGTCGATGACTGCTCACTTTGAACATACGATTTTGGTGATGAAAAACGGATATGAGGTCGTAACCTAAGTTTTTTGTTGACAAGAGTAAATAATTATGCTAAATTTTAACACAAGATATGAAAAATAATAAAGATTATGTCGAGGCGCAAGGAGTCATTACCGAGTCACTCCCTGATGCTCGTTTCAATGTTGAATTAGACTCGGGCCATTTGGTCACTGTTACTCTAAGTGGCAAAATGCGAAAATATAGAATTAATTGTATGCCAGGTGACGCTGTTACTGTTGAATTGTCTGTTTACGATTTAGCAAAGGGCAGAATTACTCGGCGAAACAAAATTGAAAAGAAGCAGTCTTAAATGAAAGTCAGACCATCTGTGAGAAAAATGTGTGACAAGTGTAAAATTGTTTCACGTAGTAGTAAGGGCAAATCTTCACGTCCAAGCGCTAAGAAACGATTTTTTGTTATATGCGAAAATCCAAAACATAAACAAAGACAGGGATAGTATTAATTTCTAATTAAAGATAATCATGGCCAGAATAAGCGGTGTAAACATTCCAACAGATAAAAAGGTTAAGGTTTCATTAACCTATATATTTGGCATAGGGTCAAAACAGAGTCAAAATATCTTGGAATCAACTAATATTGATGCTGAGAAAAGAGTGAAGGATCTGACCGAGGACGAAATTGAAAAGATTCGAAAGAATATCAACCTAAAACATAAAGTTGAAGGCGATCTTCGCTCGGAAGTTACCCAAAATGTGAGAAGACTAAAAGATATTTCATCTTTTCGAGGTTTAAGACACAAAAAAGGCCTACCGGTTCGTGGCCAGAGAACGAAAACTAATGCCAGAACAAAGCGTGGTAAAAAAATTACAGTTGGATCTGGTAGAAAGAAAGCTGACCAAAAGACTTAAATTATTTAATATTACTTATTAATATGGCCAAAGAAGAACCAAAAAAGACAAAAAGCAAAAAAAGCAAACGTACACTTACGGTTGGAAATATTTACATTCAGTCATCTTTCAATAACACAATCGTAACCATCACCGATGAGAGTGGTAACGTTGTTGCTTGGGCTTCTGCAGGCTCGATCGGATTTAAGGGAACAAAGAAGTCTACTCCATACGCTGCTGGTCTTGCTGCTACGTCTGCAATTGAGAAAGCTCGAGCAATGGGCCTCTCAAAAGCAAATCTTTTCGTAAACGGCGTTGGATCTGGAAGAGAACAGGCTGTTCGAGCCCTAACAAATTCTAGACTAGAAATAGATGTTATAAAAGATACAACTCCGATTGCTCATAACGGTTGTCGACCAAAGAAAGCGAGAAGAAACTAATATGAAAAAAGCTTGTAAAAGATGCAGAAGAGAAGGCGCCAAATTGATGCTTAAAGGTGACCGATGTTTTACTACGAAGTGTGCGTTCTCCAGACGTTCATATGTTCCTGGTGACCACGGTCCAACTCAGAGAACAAAACTATCCGAGTTCGGAAAACAACTTCGAGAAAAGCAGAAAAGTAAATCAGTTTACGGTTTATCCGAATCAACACTTTCCAAATACTACGCATTAGCTGATAAATCTGAAGGAAACACTACTGAGAACCTAATTAAAATACTTGAATCGAGAATAGATAATGTAGTTTACAGAGCTGGATTTGCTAGCTCTAGGCCACAGTCTAGACAAAAAGTTTCTCACGGTTTAGTTTCCCTAAACGGCGGTAGAGTTACTGTGCCATCTATTCTTCTCTCAGAAGGTGACAAAATAAAGATTAACTACAAACCTGAAGAGAAAAACGTAAAAAGTGATATACCTAACTGGATAGAGGTAGATGCCAAGAAAAAAGAGATAACTATTAAACATATACCAAATCGCGATGAAGTAGACTTGAGCATTAATGAAAGTTTAGTCGCGGAATATTATTCTAGATAAATCGCCTTTCGGCGGGAAAAAGGACAAAAATGGAAAAAATTACATTACCAAAAATTGTTGAGAAAAAAGTATCTGAAGATAATTCAATCTTTACGGTTGAGCCTCTTTATCCTGGATATGGTTCTACAATTGGAAACGCTCTTCGAAGAGTTTTGCTATCTTCACTAGAAGGTGCAGCCATGACTTCTTTCAAAGTTGAGGGCATAACCCATGAATTTACATCTGTTCCACACGTTAAGGAAGATATGATCGAGCTTATGCTGAACCTAAAGGATATAAATTACATCTCACACAGTGATGAGCCTGTGGTCCTTCATTTAAACAAGAAGGGGCCAGGAACGGTTACTTCCAAAGATTTTAAAGCCAATTCTCAGGTAGAAATCGTAAATGAAGATGTATATATCTGCGATTTAGACAACAAGGCAAACTTCGAGCTAGAAGTGGTTATTGAAAATAACAGAGGTTTTATCACAATTGAATCTGGCGAAGAGTCAACAAAAGAGATAGGACGAATTATGACAGATGCGGCCTTCTCCCCAATTCAAAGAGTTAAGATGGAGATAGAGAACACTCGTGTTGGTCAGATGACAAACTACGACAGATTAATTCTGGACGTGAAAACCAATAGCACAACAGAGGCCAAACAGGCCATGGTAGAAGCTTCAAATATTTTAATAGACCACTACAGACAGATCGCTTTCAACGTAGAGGTTGAGGATAAACTAACAGAGGAGAGTGTCGAGAAGGAAATCGTTCCTGAAATTGCCCCGGAGACCAGTGAAATTGCAGATATGGATCCAAAGACTAAAATTGAGGAAGCTGGATTTTCTGCTAGAACCACGAACGCTTTGGTCAACGCTGGAATCAAGTCTATCGCAGGACTTAAGAGACTTTCCGATCTTAAACTATCTGAAATAAAGGGCTTGGGAAATAAGGGTGTAGATGAAATAAAAGAGATGATAAATGCGTAAGCTTGGCAGAAAAAAAGATAATAGGGAGCTAATGGTGCGAAATCTTGTTACCTCTCTTGTTTTGTATGAGTCAATTCAAACCACTAAGGCAAAAGCCAAGGTGCTAAAAAGTGAGTTTGATAAAATCATGACTCGAGCAAAGAAAAACGATCTTCCAGCGAAACGTTTCGTTGCAGGATATATGCTAGATAAAAATGCTTATAAAAAGACATTTGAAGTATTGGTGCCTAGATTTAAGAACAGAAACTCAGGATTTACTCGGACACTGTCGATTTCCAGCAGACTTGGAGATAACGCCGAGATGATGTTGATTGAGATGACAGACAAGATCGAAAAAAAGCCCTCAGTAGAGAAAAAGGAAACAGATGGAAAAAAATAAACAAATTCAGAGAAATTGGCATATATTCGACGCATCAACTGCTCCTGTTGGCAGAGTCTGTACCGAAGTTGCTTATCTTATTATTGGAAAACACAAGCCTAGTTTTGCTAAAAACATAGACGGTGGAGATCACGTTGTAGTAATAAACTCTGACAAACTATATCTTACCGGCAATAAAGAAAATTCAAAACAGTACCACACTCACTCGGGATATATTGGAAGCACAAAAACTTTAGAATTCAAGGAAGCTAAAGAGAAAAAGTCCGACATGATTATCAAAAAAGCTGTAGCAGGCATGCTTCCAAAGAACAAGCAAACAAAGAGCAGGCTGGCTAGATTGCATGTATACAAATCTGACAAGCATTTACATCAAAATATTAAATTCGAAAACGAGTAATATGGCAGAAAAAACTAAAAGATATCAATACGGAGTAGGCAGACGAAAAACATCAATCGCGCGCGTCAGAATTACTGAGGGCGATAAAGGTTTTATTGTTAATGAAAAAGAGTTTACTTCTGATGAGCTAAACAAACCATTTGAAGTCGTCGGGAAGCTATCGTCATTCGGAATTAGCGTAAAAGTCTCTGGTGGCGGAAAGCAGGGCCAACTAGAAGCTATAAGACATGGAATATCGCGAGCGTTAGTTGAGTACGAACAAGAATTCCGCGCACCCCTCAAAAAGGCAGGGCTCCTGAAACGTGATCCTAGAGAAAAAGAGAGAAAGAAGCCTGGACACAAAAAGGCTAGGAAATCTCCACAATGGTCTAAGCGATAGAAAAAAATCCCCGGAAATTGGGGATTTTTTCATTCTAAGCATAAATTTGATAAAATATATATATGCTTAAGAAAAATTTATTTTTTATCTTTTCGATTACGGTAGTCGCAATTGCGACTTTCATAATTGTTGTCAACAACTACAATCCCTATGAATCTAGTCAATTTATCTTTTCGCTTTTCTATCTATCGCTCTTTGTAACCTTGGTAGGCATTTTATCGCTGATAATTTTTTATTCAAAGATCTACATATTTAAAAATTCGATGATTTATTCCCTTTTTAGACCATCACTTCGCCAAGGTGTTATAGTATCAATGGGAATAGTGGTCACTGTGCTTCTTCAAGGGCTAAGAGTATTGGATTTTTGGGTTGGAATTCCACTCCTAATTGTGATAGTATTAATAGAGTTATTTTTTCAAACAAAAGGTTCGTCAACATGAAGAAAAAGGGGAATTTACATCCAATAACATTGTATTTCAGAGAAGCGCTAAAATTATTTGAAGAGCTCGGTTTCGAAGTTTATTCTAGCCCAGAAGTTGACACTGAATGGTATAATTTTGATGCTGTGAATGTGCCGGGAGACCATCCCTCTAGAGACGTGCAGGATACTTTTTGGTTGACCGATAAACGAGTTTTAAGAACGCATACTTCGAATGGCCAGGTACGAGCGGGGAAAGAAAAGAAGCCGCCGATTAGAGTGGTAATTCCGGGGAGATGTTTTAGGAATGAATCCACCGACGCCAGGCATGAAACTACTTTCTATCAACTAGAGTGTTTATATATTGATAGGGATGTAAATATTGGCAATCTTTTTTGGATGCTTGAGAACTTCATAAAAAAGATGTTCGGAGACGAGATAAAGATTCGCAGGCGGCCTCATCATTACTCATTTGTAGAGCCTGGTTTTGATATAGATATCTGGTTTAAAGGTAAGTGGTTAGAGGTTTTGGGCTCTGGCATGGTTCACCCTAAGGTATTGAAAAACATGGGGATAGATCCTGAAAAATATAGTGGCTTTGCTTTCGGAATAGGTATAGACAGGATGGTAATGCTCAAATATGGCATAGACGATATAAGACAATTTTATAGTGGTGATTTACGATTCATTAAACAGTTCTAAATGTTAATCTCGAAAAACTGGTTAAAAAAACATACAAAGTTTGGCTACAGCGACTCAGAGCTCGCAGATATTTTGAATTCAACAGGAAGTGAAGTTGAAGAAATTAAAAAAGTCTCTTTTGACAAGATTTTCGTTGCAACGGTTATGAAGATTGAAAAACATAAAAACGCGGACAAGCTAAAAGTAGTCGATGCAGCCACTGGTGGTAAGAGCTACAAGATTGTCTGCGGTGCGGACAATTACAAAATCGGCGATCGTGTGGCCTTAGCCAAGGTTGGTGCAAAAGTAGGTGATTTTGAGATTAAGAAGACAAAGATTAGAGGTGTTGACTCCGAAGGTATGCTTTGTTCTGAAAAAGAGCTTGGGCTTGGGAACGACCACGCAGGAATTCTAATATTAAGTCCAGAAGAGAAAGAAGGCGATGGTTTGAATAAAGTTTATGAAAAAGATACTATATTTGACCTAGACATTACTCCAAACAGAGGCGACTGTCTTTCTCATTTAGGCATGGCCCGAGAGATATCAGCCATCTCTACAGAGAAAGTGATGCGAGAGCCCATTTCACTTGAAAAATCATCTAAAAAAGCTTCAGACGTGATAAAGGTGGATGTAAAACGAGATGAAGATTGTCCGAGATATTTTGCTCGAGTTGTCGAAGGTGTGTCTATAGCTCCGTCCCCAAAATGGCTTAAAAACGCACTTTCTAAAATGGGGCTGAAAAGCATAAATAACGTTGTAGATATTACCAACTATATACTCTATGATTTAGGACACCCATTGCATGCTTTTGACATGGACAAGATCAATAAAAATAGAATTGTGGTTCGAAGAGCTTCGGGCAACGAATCCATTATTTCACTAGATGGAGAGAAGAGAAGCCTAACTCGCGAAGAGCTAGTAATAGCTGACGATAAAAAACCCATTGCGATTGCTGGAATTATAGGGGGAGAGAACAGCCAGGTTTCAGACGATACTACAAATATTGTTATCGAAGGCGCTGAGTTTGATCGAAAAGTTATTCGAAAAAGCATCAAAAACCTAAATCTAAATACTGAAGCAAGCTATAGGTTTGAACGCGGTGTAGACTCAAAAGGTATTGAGCATGCAATAAATAAAGCAGCAAAACTAATAAGCGAAGTTGCGGGTGGTGTTATATTATCTGGCGTTGTGGGTCCCCATGGGGAGCACTCGGAGAATTGGCTAGAGATTGAACCTGACAATATTCGTAAATATCTTGATTTGGAAATAAACGACGAACAAATTAAGTCGATTCTTTCTCGTTTGGGGTTCAGTATTAGTGAAAACAGGTGCATGCCTCCAAGTTTTCGTCACGACATCGAGGTTTGGCAAGATTTGTCTGAAGAAGTGGGGAGAATACATGGGTATGATAACATCACACCAAAACCTATCAAGAAATCTTCTGACAAGGCGTTGTCCAATTACAATCTGTTTGAGAATATCAAAGATACGCTAGTCGATGCTGGCTTGGTTGAGGTTTACAACTATTCGTTTTTATCAAAAGGAGATACTGAAGTTTTCAAAATAAAATCATCTTCTCTCTTGGAAGTAGAAAACCCACTGCAACCTGAAAACAAATACCTACGAAACAATCTGTCTTCAGGACTACTAAAAACTATTTCGAAAAACGCAAGCTTTGATCCGATTGAGATATTTGAAATTGGTCAGGTATTTTCAAAAAGTAAGGAGTCTACGTCTTTGGCGATGGCACTTACAAATAAAAGTGAAATCTCTAGTGAGGAAGTGATAAGTTTGCTGTCTGATAAATACAGCTTTGGCTCGAGAGAATTTAAAATCACCGAACTTTTCAGTGAAGAGTTGAAACCCTATAAAATCAAGAAAAAGTCAGTAACAGTAATTGAAACCGACATATCAAAAGCTATAGCGAAAAGACGATTTGACAAAAAACTCCTTTCCTACAAGGTTGAGAAGAAAGGTAAAATATATAGAAAAATATCAAAATATCCATCCGTATCAAGGGATATTGCAGTAATAGTTAAAAAGAATATCAAGCCAGAAGAGATAGAGCAGACTATATATTCAATATCTGATCAAATAAAGAGAGTGGACTGCTTTGATGAATTTGCTTCGGATAAGTTTGGCAAAGGGATGAAAAATATCGCCTTTCACCTTTTCTTTCAAGCAGACGACAAGACACTATTGGACGAAGAAGGTGACAAAATATTTTCTAGCATAGTAAACAAACTAGAGAATAAATATAAAGCGAAGCTACGTACCTAATATGGAGACAACATGAAAAGAGAATGGATAAAAGATTTATCAAAAGAAGCAGGGAAAGATGTGTCAATCAATGGCTGGGTTCATGCGAGGCGTGATCACGGAAAGATCGTTTTTCTTGATCTTAGAGATATGACTGGGATTGTTCAAGTTGTAGTTGTGCCGGGCTCTAGAGCATATGAGGTTGTCTCTGATATACGGACAGAATGGGTACTTCGAATAAACGGTAAGGTCAAGGAGAGACCAGAAAAGATGGTAAACAAAGATAATGCTACCGGAACTATAGAACTCGAAGCTTCTGAGATTGAGATATTGAATAAGGCGAAGACGCCACCTTTTGAAATAGATAAAGATACTTCAAAAGTAGATGAAGAACTTCGACTAAAATAATTAAGTATATTCGAGAGTATTTATATAAAAACGATTTTAGAGAGATTGAGACGCCGTATCTAACAAAGTCGACCCCAGAAGGTGCTCGAGAGTTTGTGGTGCCGGCAAGACTTTTCCCAGGTCAATTTTATGTGTTACCTCAGAGCCCACAACAATTCAAACAACTTTTGATGGTTGGCGGCATTGAGAGATATTTTCAGATTGCACGATGTTTTCGCGATGAAGACCAAAGAGGTGACAGACAACCAGAATTCACTCAAATGGACTTGGAGATGAGCTTTGTAGAACAGGAAGACATTCTAAACTTGATTGAACCGATGATGATAGAGATGGTGAAAAAACTTAAACCTGAGGCTAGCATCACCGAAACCCCATTTCCACGCATCACATATAAGGAATCTATTGAAAAATATAAAACCGATAAGCCGGATCTTCGAGCTGATAAAAATAATACTGAAGAATTCGCCTTTGCGTGGATTGTCGATACGCCGATGTTTACCAAATCCAAGAGCGAGGGCAAGCTTGTCTCTGTTCATCACCCGTTTACCTCTCCAGCCAAGGAGGATAGATTATTGCTGGACTCAAAGCCCGAAGACGCAAAAGCATATGCCTATGACCTGGCGCTAAATGGGTTTGAGATTTTTGGAGGATCAATAAGAATTCACGAAAGAGATATCCAGGAAAAAGTTTTTGATATACTGGGCGTATCAGCAGAGGAGAAAGAGAGAAGATTCGGCCACATGTTAGAAGCTTTTGAATACGGAGCACCGCCTCACGGTGGAATTGCTGCTGGAATAGACAGAATCGCAGCCATATTTTCTGGAGAGAAAGCCATAAGAGAGGCTATGGCATTTCCAAAAACTGGCGACGCAAGAGATCCTATGATGGGAGCGCCCTCAAGCATATCGGAAAATCAGCTAAAAACAGTTCATATAGAACTATCAAAAGAAGCAAAAAGTAAGGCGCTTTCCATAAAGGACACTGAAACAAACGACTAAATAAACAAGATGATTGAAAAATCACTATTTTTGGTATCGATTATTAGCTCCGTACTTGGTTTTTCTTTTGCTGAGGACAGGTTTGACGACGCAGTTTATAATCTTGAACAGCGTGATGACAGGGGCGTTGTAGCTTCTGGTATAGACGCATATCTACCTGAACTGATTAGAACTCCTGAGGTGAAGAAAAGTGCGCCAAGTGCGAACATAAGAGCAAACAACTACCTGTTAGCTGACTTGGAGAGCGGTAAGGTGATGTTGAAGAAGGGCGACAAGACAGAAGTTCCCATAGCCTCTACTACAAAGATAATGACAGCTTTGGTCGTGCTCGACGAATATGCTCTGGATGAGGTTGTAACAGTCTCCGCTGATGCTGCTTATCAAGTTGGTGCCGACGCGTTTTTAAGAGTCGGTGAGAAGATGAGCGTGTCTGAGCTTTTGCACTGTCTTCTTATAAAATCTGGCAATGATTCAGCTTATGCGTTAGCAGAACATGCAAATAATGCTGACGATGTGGGTATATCGAAATTTATTTCACTAATGAACGAAAAGGCCGTAGAACTAGGTATGACTGATACAAAATACGAAGATCCCGCCGGACTGGATGTTACTGGTTACTCCACGGCTTATGATCTTTTTACTTTGACCAGCGAGGCTCTGAAAAGTAAAATATTTAGAAAAATTGTAGGAACTGAAAAGTATGTGGCAAAGAATACAGAAAAATCAATTTATCATGAACTTAAGAACTCGAATAGGTTGGTCGGAGAATACAACTACATTGGAGCTATCGGAGTAAAAACAGGATATATGCCGGAAGCAGGTCACTGTCTTGTCTCTGCTGCTAGCAGAGAGGGTAACACATTGGTCGGAGTTGTTCTTCATACCTATCTAGATACTGTAACCGCATCTGCGGATGAATCGGTTCGCTTGCTTGATTGGGGATTTCGTAATATTGATTGGCACTAAAAAAAACACTTAATATGTAATTGCCTTTTTATTATTCAATCTATTTGAATTCTTTTTTTATCTTTTCCCAATTTTTAAGTGATTCGGTGGCTGCGTCAGTTTGAGCTTTCTGTTTTGATCTTCCTTTGCCTTTTCCAACCTCTTTACCGTTTAAAAATGCAGCCATTGTGAATTCTTTGTTATGATCTGGGCCGACAGATGTTAATTCATCGTATGATGGTGTAATACCAAGGGTATCTTGAGCAAGTTCTTGGAACTTGCTTTTTGCGTCGTAATCCAAGCCTTTTTTTACTATATCATCTAACTTATAAGCTACATTCTTTTTAACGAAGGTGTAGGCCTTTTTGTAATCATTATCTAGATATATTGCCCCTAAAAGGGCTTCAAAAGCATTGGCCATAATCAGATCCCTGGCCTTTCCAGTATTTTTTGATTCACCGCGAGAAGTTTTAATCAACTCATTCATCCCTATTCTTTTTGCCTCTGTCGAAAGCGATTCTCCCTTTACGAGAGCACTTCTCCAGTTTGTCATAATTCCTTCGGGTTTGTCGTATTTTTCATATAAATACTCAGTAACGCATAACTCCAAGACGGCATCGCCGAGAAACTCTAACCGTTCGTTATGATCATGACTCAAGTTTCGGTGTTCATTTAGATAAGATCGGTGTGTAAAGACGGTTTCTATCAACTCTCTGTCCTTAAACTCTACTCCTATACTTTTTTCAAATTCTTCAATTGTTTTCATTTTTTGCCTTTCTTATTATCTGATTCATCAGAATATTTTTCATGTACTGTACCTAAAACTCCATTTATAAACTTAGATGAATTTTCGCCGCCGAACTGTTTGCCAAGTTCTACCGCTTCATTAATTGAAACTTTTGGCGGAACATCTTTCGAAAATACTAACTCATGGATCGAAATTCGTAGGATATTTTTATCAATGATTGATATTTGATCTATCGGCCACTCTGGTGCAGAGTCCTGGATTATCTCGTCTATCTTCTCCTTTTCTTTTAAAACACCGTCAACAATACCTATGATAAAAGTATCATCTACCTTATCGGAGTATTCTCCAATGTTTCTAGATTTTATCTCTTCTAAGTCAGATCCCTCTCGAAAATCATTCTCATACAGGGTCTGCATTGCTACAATTCTGCCCAGGTGACGATTCATATTTTTACTTCTCTTCGATTACTTCTTTTTTGCTTTCTATATCAATAACTTTTTTGCCATTATAAAAACCACAGTTTTTGCATACTTGGTGGCTAATAACTGCCTCGTGACAATTGTCGCAGTAGGCGATAGATGGAGCCTTGGCTTTAATACACATTCTTCTCATACCACGCTTGGATTTGTTTGTTCTCTTTTTTGGTTCTGCCATAACTGATCTAAATAATATTTATGATTTAACACTAATGAATTATCGCACAAAATAGCTAAAATATCAAGCTAACCCTTGATAACAATGTTAACAAGCTTTCCTAGGACGACTATCTCTTTGATTATCTCCTTGTTCTTTGTCCATTTTTGAACGATTTTGCTCTCTTTGGAAATTTTGAGCATCTCATCTTTGCTTATGTTGGCGGGTACTGTCATCTTGTCACGAACTTTGCCATTTATCTGAACAACAAGTGTAATTTCGCTATCTATTATTTTTAATTTGTCGTACTCTGGCCATAGATTGTCCTCTGACTTCAATCTCTCTAACATTTCTGATGCTAGGTGGGGGCAAGCAGGAGAGAGAAGCTTTGCAAATGTAGTTAATGTTAGACTAGATATTTTGTCGAGTGTGAAGAGATGGTTGTTGAACTCCATTAACTTGGCAATGTAGGTGTTTAGATAATACCTCTCAATGTCCTCGCCGACACCTTTTACTGTCTTGTTTATCAACTTTATAGTATTGTCGTCATCTTTGTGATTACCGTCAACTTTCTCAAAATTATTTACTACTTTATTCAAAAACCTGTTAACACCAGCAACTCCGTCCATATTCCAAGCGGATTCTTGATCATATGGTCCAATAAACATAATATAGGCTCGAAGAGTGTCCGCTCCGTATTGCTCAACTATATCATCGGGGCTTATTACGTTTCCCTTTGATTTGCTCATTTTCTGGTTGTCAGTACCAAGGATAATGCCATGAGCTATTCTCTTTTTGTAAGGCTCAGCTGTATTTACGGCTCCTAAGTCATATAAAAACTTGTGCCAAAACCTCGAATATAGAAGATGAAGTGTTGTGTGTTCCATGCCACCATTATAAAGATCTACGGGCATCCAACTAGCAAGCATTGTTTTAGATATAAACTCATCATTATTCTTAGGGTCGCAATATCTTAAGAAATACCAAGAAGAGCCAGCCCAATTTGGCATTGTGTCGGTTTCTCTTTTGGCTTCAGCTCCACATTTAGGACATTTAACGTTGACCCATTCTTTGATTTTTGCCAAGGGTGACTCGCCAGTGTCTGTGGGCTGATAGTTCTCAACTACTGGCAATTCTAGAGGCAGGTTCTTTTCGTCCATAGGTAAAGTGCCACAAGTATTACAATGTATGATAGGTATCGGTTCACCCCAGTAGTGCTGTCGCGAAAAAATCCAATCTCGAAGCTTGAAGTTCTTTGCAAAATCTCCACTATTATTGTCTTTAATCTTTTGTGTGATTTTTTGAATTGCTTCTTTTGACTCCAGTCCATCAAACTTACCGCTATTTATT
>Ga0307992_1000352_pt1 | contig 29660 bp, 25 predicted proteins | sample EllFjometagen133_FD_203162 | JGI IMG/M metagenome (GOLD analysis project Ga0307992, IMG submission 203162) | Marine microbial communities from Ellis Fjord, Antarctic Ocean - #133 | ecosystem: Environmental > Aquatic > Marine > Unclassified | place: Southern Ocean | collected 2014-10-08
AGTTTCAGGATACCTTCAGGATAGTTTTCCTCTTTATTTCCAATAATTAAATCGGGTTGTAATTTATCAATTACTTCAAATTGAAATTTTTTAGTACCACCAATTTTAACCCGTTTATCTGTTTTGTTATGTGGGTATATGCAATACCTGGTAACTCCAACAACTTCGGCATCTAATCCCAGATCAAAAAGCAGCTCGGTTTGTGATGGAACAAGGGAAATAATCCTTGATGGATATTTATCCAGCCGGATTGTATTATTCATTTGATCTTTGAATTTCAATATATCATTTTTTTATTGTTTCTCGCAAAGCCGCGAAGCCGCAAAGAATTATTAAAGTTTATGTAACTAATTAACTCAAGTTGCCATTTATTTTTACTCATCAATTAAATAAGTAGTAATTTGGATTAATTAATATTTCATCCGGCTGATTAACCTCTCCAGGTAACGGGATTTAACCTGTTTACTGGCAAGTATCTGTTTGAAGGGTGGGAGTTTAAGGATTACCCCCAGTACACTTGCCAAAGCCCGGTGGTTCCATAAAACATGGTTATCAAATATCAGGTTCTGAAGTTTGCCACGCTCAATAGCCATTACAACTACCTTATGAACTCCATTCATCGGTGTTATTACTCTTTTAGGACGTGATTTCAGGATAATGATCTCTTTAGGGCAAGCCCGTACACAAAGACCGCAACCAAGGCAGATATCTTCATTCAGCTTTGCAATTTTTTTATTCGGTTTGTCCGGATCATTTGCCGAGATCAGTGTCATTGCTTCAACCGGGCATATATTTACACATTTAGCACATCCGTTACAATTATCCTGACTTATTTCAGGAATGAAGTTTGTGGTGTGTATAGGATTCATTATGGCAAACCGCCGTGCAGCGATCATTGCCTCACAACAACAACCGCAGCAATTGCATATAAAACTTACTTTCTCCCTGACATTCTCTCCAAACTGAACAAGGTTGTTGTCATATGCTTCCTGAAGCAGATTTATACCCTCTTTCTTATCAACACTGCGTGCAAAGCCATGTCTTATTAACGAAGCAGCTGTATTGTTAAATGTCATACATATCTCAAGAGGAGCATCACAGGCTTTACCCAGATGCTGCATTTTGTGCCGGCAATAGCAAGTGCCGACTCCCATATGCGAAGCGGTATTAATAACTTCACTAGCCCGTTCATAATCAAGTACATGTAGTGCGTTTTCATTTGATAATGCCGGCTCATTAACAAAAGTGCGTCCCAGTTGGGTTTCTCCAAGAGTAAATAATTCCCGAATAAAATCCTCTTCCTCGTTAAGATACTGGTAAAACAGTTCACTTAGCACTTTCTGGTTGATATCGTTACGGACACGCATCATTGAAAACTCAAAAAACCCAGCCATGGGAGGGGGGAGAGCATAAACCATTTCACCATTTCTTTCAATATCAACAAGGATAGCCCTGCCGGCTAACTGGTCAAGTATTTTTTTAGTTTCAGTCAGGTTCAATTTCCAGTTCTTACTGGCTTTTTCTGCTGTAAAAGGTTTTATGGGTAATAGGGAAACCAGTCCTGCTTCTTTTTCACTAAAAAGCATTTTCAGAATATTGAATAATACTTCAGCAGGAGGCGCTCCCTGGGGGTGTTTATTCAACCTGTCTATCAGGTGTGAATACCCTGTTTTTACAGTGTTATGGGCCATAATTTAAAGTAATTGAATATTCCCTCAGACTATTTATGATACACATAATCGCCTATCCTCCTTATCCTTGACATCTCTTCACCGGTAAGTGGTCCGGAATTCAGGATTTCCAGATTCTCTTTCATTTGTTCTAAGGATTTGGCACCTGACATACATATATCAACTGATGGGTTTGACAACACAAATCTGTAACAGTCAACTGCACTCAATGGTGGCTCGTTATCAGGCATTTTCTTTTTCTTCAGAAGTTGTCCCCAGCGGGTAGCTGTAAAAGAGATTATTCCCGGCTTATTATTTTCTGGAAGGTGAGGGAAGATGTCGGTCTCTGCTCCACTGTTTGCAGCATTATACCTGATATGGTACAGGTCAAATATGCCTTCTTTATGCAACTCAGGGATAAGTTTTCTGTTATGACTGGTAATACCGATGTACCTTGTTAAGCCTTGTTTTTTCAACTTCAATGCACCATTAATGACATTTTGAGGAGGCCGTTTTGAGAAGTGACCAAGCAGCAATACATCTGCATAATCGATATGCAATTCTTTAAGCCTTTTCTTCAGATAATATTCTGTTAACCAGGCATTATGTGCATAACTGACCATTGAGATAACAAGACTTTCTCTTGGGTTCTTTTTCAGAATGTTTATAATTGCTTTTTTCATTTCCGACGAACTGCCTCGTATAAAGCTACCTAATGTAAAATAATTACACCCTTTCTCAAATGCCTCTTCATATGCTTCGGCAGGAGCACGATAGCTTGAAGCAATACCAAGCCTTCCAACTTTAAGGTCTGTATTGCCAATTGTAGTTTTTTCGCTAAAATTCATAAGTTCAAGTTTTTTTGCTTGCATTTAAAGATACTTAAAAAAATGACAATAATTATCTATTTTTTGATAGCCAGTCTGCATATAGCTCAGGTCGTCTGTCCGGAATAAAGAGCTGTTTTGCAAAAGATTCTTTTACCTTGTTTAGGTCAATATCATACAACAGTATCTGGTCTTTTCCTTCATCAGCCCTGACGATCACTTTTCCATCTGGATTACAAATAAATGAACCACCCGAGAATGTTAGTTTTGATTCTTCCCCAACCCTGTTACATAATGCAGTAAAAAATCCATTCTGGAAAGCTGCAACTTGCAGTTCAGCTTCGTATAGTCCACGCGGCCATTCTCCAACTGCACCTGCCTGGGGCACAAAGACTATTTCAGATCCGTTAAGGGCAAGAGCCCTCATGTACTCAGGGTAGTGCCTGTCGTAACAGATAGCCACTCCGATCTTGCCAAATTTTGTATCGTAAACAGGTGCTCCGTGATCACCGGGATGGTAATAGCCCTTCTCATGAAAGCAATCATAGTCTGTAATATGTACCATTCTGGTAGTACCAAGCAGAGAGCCATCCGAATTTATAACCGGTGATGTGTCATAGGTATGGTTACCATCACGTTCAAACAGGTTGAGAATAATTACAATATCCAGGTCTTTTGCTAACCTGGAAAATATCTTTGTGGTTGGCCCGGGGATCGGTTCTGCCAGTTTCAGTTTTTCTTCAGTGGCAATTACCTGAGGATAAAAGGGGTCAAAAGCCAATTCAGCGAAGCATAATATTTTTGCACCCAGTTCAGCAGCTTTTTTTACTGCATCAATACCTTTTTTCCGGTTTAGTTCCCTGTTGTCAGAACATTTTTGTTGAATAAGTGCGATTTTCATAGTTGTACTTTAAAGAATGACTTTTTCTAATGCCGACTTAAAATCGTTGATCAGGTCTTCAATATTTTCAATGCCAACTGCACAGCGGATAAGGTTTTCAGGAATACCTAATTCTTTCATTTCTTCAAATGAGGTTTCAACATGGCTTGTAGTTTTAGGTGTACCAATTAAGGTGCCTACTGATCCGAGACTGGCTGCCAGATGTGCATATTTCAGGTTTTCCAAAAGTAGTTTTATATTGTTGTAGCCACCTTTCAATGAAAAACTAAAAACACCACCATATCCTGACATTTGTTGTTTGGCAATTTCATGACCAGGGTCGGTTTCTAATCCGGGATAAAAAACCTGTTCGATTTTTGGATGATCCTGCAGAAAACTGGCAAGCTGCATGGCATTATTGTTTTGACGGTTAACCCTTAATTCCAGTGTTTTAATCCCACGAATGAGAAAATATGCAGACATGGGGTCGAGGCTTGCACCAAATATCTCTTTGAAATGATAGATTTTTTTTACCATCTCCTTATTACCACAAACTATGCCTCCTAAAGCATCAGAATGCCCCCCCAGGAACTTTGTTGCACTGTGTATTACCAAATCTGCTCCAAGCTTTAAAGGATTCTGGTTTATTGGTGAAGCAAATGTATTATCGACAATAACCGTGGCGCCTGCAAATTTTGCCACCTTTGCCAGCCTGGACAGATCCATTACTTTAAGTGTAGGGTTGGTGGGGCTTTCAAGGTATACTGCATGGCAGCCTTTAGCTATCTCTTTCTCAATTTGTTCATGATCAGTAGTGTTGCATAATTGCACATCAATTCCAAAATGCGGGAGGTGTTCGAGTAATATCTTACTTGTTCCACCGTATGTGTCTTTTATTGAAACAACTCTATCCCCCGGTGATAGCATTGTAAACAGTGTATTACTTATAGCAGCCATTCCTGTTGAAAAGCTGGTTGCTGCTTCGGCTCCTTCCAGAATCCTGACTTTTTCTTCAAAGACATGAACGGTAGGATTTGAGTTACGGGTGTAAATATGTCCATCTTTTTTACCCAATGCCACATCTTTCCATGTATCTAAATCATGGTAATTAAAAGTTACACTGTGAAATACCGGCATCTGGGTTGCTCCATAGGCAGAAATTTCAGAATCTGCTGACCAGACCGATTGAGTGCCCGGTCCCGGGTTTGTCTGTTTTTTATATTTCTTGTTTGCCATAATATCTTTGCTTTTATTGAATGCTTAAATGCATAAATGCTTAAATATATAGAATGCTAATATATCTAAATTTTTAGGCAAATTTCATTATACTATGCATCTTTAGACTGCTGATTGTTGACTGCCGACTGTGGACTGTTGACTGCCGATTGATTATTTTCGTTGAATTATCCTGTAATAAATTGAGAAAATATTTTTATTGTTATTCGGAAACCATGTCAATATACGCTTTGTTAATCAGGTGTTTATCTTGAATTTCTAGTTTTTCCATCAGGTTTCGTACTGTTTGTAATGCTTCATTTTTACTTGAATTATCCTGCATCACAAATTCAAGTTCAATAAAATTTCCAAGGTCTTCAACCTGGTCAAAGTGGATTCGGGTAAAACCAATTTTATATAAAGTACGTTGTTTTTTAATGACTCCACGAACTCCCAGGGAGGAAGTCAGGATATTTTTCAGGCTATCCGGTTCATTTGTTACGGATATCTCGTATTTAGACACCTTCGGTCCGATTGAATCAGCCCTCATATAGTATATAAGTTCTCCTGATCCCGAATCGAAAATACGAAGTTTTAATCTGCCTTTGGATATTTTAAAGAAAATATCCTCCTGCCATATTTGTTTTCCAGGATGCATGCATAGGGTTTCTGCAATCATTTTTTGCCGGTTAAAATCACCGGCCTTTGCTTTTATTTCAATATTTTCTGCCATAGGGAAGAACCAAAATAATGCTTTTATTTTTGCAGCAACAGTTTCTTAACAGCTCTGAAATTTCCTACTCTTATTTCATATAAATAGATTCCGTTTGAGAGTCCGTGAGGGCGCCAGGTTACAAAATGTTCTCCTCTATACTGAGTACTGTTCACAAGTGTTGTTACTTTTTCACCAAGGAGGTTGTAGATATTTATTCTGACATAGGCCGTCCTTGACAATTCATACGGAATAACGGTTTCGGAGTTCACAGGGTTAGGTATGTTCTGTCCCAGCTTATATTCATATGATTTAAAGTCGCCCGGATAAGTATCACTTAGCAAAATTTCAATATTTTCATCAATCCAGGTGATCCTGTCCGCAGTCCAGTTTTTCAGATATTCAATTTCGTCGAAGTATGACTGAAAATAACTAATATGATCAGAGGGAGGGAACCATCCGTCCTCGGGCAATTTTTGATCACCTGGTCCAATCCATATTTCAAAGTTTCTGTCTTTTGCTTCATCCAGAGTATCTGCAACAGCATCGATATAATTATTAAGGTAATCTATATTGAGGATATCCTGCCTGTAGTCCCACCACCTGTCGATAATAAGCTGTACAAATGATGAGTCAGTTATAAGTTTTTTCCACCAGAATGGAACCTGAAAACCATCACCGGTTTTAAAACCTTCATCTTCAAGGAAAAATCCTAATTGCCAGCCTGAGTAATATTGACTATCATTATATCCGATGTTTCCAAAACTAAAATTATGATCCCATACCGGTCCGGCAGTTAACTTTCCCCCATTACTATCTTTGTCTTTATACATATAGGCGCTCAATCTGTACCCGTCAACATTCTTGCTTAATTCGTTGAGGATAAAGTAATCAGCAAAGGACTCAACATCAAGGTACTTAGGATAACCTGATATGTTATCGGCATAACTATTACCATTCATAACATATTCAAAGGTGCCAATAAAATTTGATAGATAGCTTACCTGTTCCTCAACAATATCATCAGCATCAGGATAGTGAAACTGATAACGGATGGTTTGTGAAGCACCGGGAAAGGGTGGATATTCCGAATCTATCCCCGGTTTCCAACCTTCTTTATCAACTTTTATTATATATCCCCCTGTTACATCATCACCACTAATCTCATCAGGATTCAGTTTGCTGATATCCACCCGGTTTTTATCTCTTTTAATTTTTTCCATCAGCACATATATTCCCTGGTATTCACCATTTAAAACCAGCTCACAGAATTTGGTACGGGAGGCATACCAGCCCATTTCGTTTGCAAGCTTACATGTAAGTACATTTCTTAGAAACGACCTGTCGTAATAAGAGGCATATAAAATCCAGTCATTTTCTTCAGGCAACCCTAACAGGGAAACACTATTATTGCTGCCATCTTCATTTTGTGTTTCAATCCCATACGATTTTTTTGACCACCCGGATGAACTTGATCCTCTGATCTCAATACTGATTTTCCCGGAATAGTTATTTAGCGAATCAGAGAAATTATTTCGTTCTCCCTGCCCGTTATAAATAATCCCCATATCGGCTACTATTCTTGGATTATCATAAGGTATTGATAAACTATTAGTATTTATAATTATAATTGGCAGATTGGATGAGGTGAAGTCTGTTAATTTATTACCTGCATATATTTGTGCCTGGCAAATAAATAAGAGTAACAACGAAAATAAAATATTAATAAAATACTTTCTCATTTTCTTTCCCAGTGGATCACAGAACCGATTTCCATTGATAACTAAACTGGTATTTACCTGATCCTAATTCAATTATTACTGCCTTTCCATCCTGTTGAACATCTTTTATCCCGGTTACATTTTTCATTTCTTTCCCATTTTCCAGAACATCTTCAAGAACAGCATTCGGAAGTGTTACCCTGGCATGAGTATTGGGGGGCACAATAACCTGGTAATTAAATAACCCATCTGATATTTTCCATCCGGACTCAACCAGACCATACATTGTATGAATAGTGGCTTTAGCATTTGTTAGTCCGCCACCCGGATGGGGCTGGAAAAGGATATGTTTATAACCGGGGTCCTTTTTATCTATTTCAATACCGGCAACAACCCGGTAAAGCCATTCTCCAATGGCACCGTATGCATAATGGTTAAATGAGTTCATACCCGGATCCTGGAATGTGCTGTCAGGTTTTAATCCATCCCAGCGTTCCCAGATTGTTGTGGCACCCATGGTGATAGGGTAGAGCCATGATGGGTATTCTTTCCTGTTTAGAAGCATATATGCAAGATCGGTATATCCATATTCTGTTAGTACATTGCTGATTAATGGGGTCCCGACAAAACCTGTAGTTATATGTTTAAATGACTTGACGTCGTTAGCAAGTCTTTCAGCAGCATTTTTATCAATTGATTTCGGTAACAGATCAAATGCTAAAGCCATGGAATAGGCAGTTTGCGTATTTGAAGCCAAACGGCCGCCTGGTGTAACAAATTCTTTTTGAAAGGCATGTTTAATATTTTTCAGCAGGGCAGCATATTTAATTGCATCGTCCTGTTTGTCTAGTATTTCGGCTATTTTTTGCAGGAGGTTTGTTGAATATGCAAAAAATGCTGTTGCGATCAGATCTTTATCTGTAGTGGCACCGGGGTAATCAGATCTTGTTGTGCTGAATGCAAGCCAGTCGCCGAAATGAGCTCCTGTATTCCAGAGATATTTTTCACCTGATTGCTCTTTCATATAACCAACCCAGGCTTTCATGCTCTCGTATTGTTCCTTCAGAATTCTTTTATCTCCGTAACTCAAATATACAGTCCATGGAACAATAATGCTTGCATCAGCCCATGCAGCAGAGCCGCCACGGTTTAAAACATCGGGAATTACCCATGGAACGGAACCATTGTCAAATTGATCGGCAGCCAGGTCTTTAAGCCATTTTGTATAAAAAGCTGCAACATCGTAGTTGAAACATGCAGTTAGCGCAAAAACCTGTGCGTCACCTGTCCAGCCCATTCGCTCATCACGCTGGGGACAATCAGTGGGTACATCAAGAAAATTGCCTTTCTGACCCCACTGAATATTGTGTTGCAACTGGTTTATCATTTCATTGGAACATTCGAAATTACCGGTGGGAGGCATATCTGAATGGATTACAATTCCGGTGATATCATCCAGGGTGGGATCACCCGGATAACCTTCAATTGCAACGTACCGGAATCCCTGGAATGTAAAATGCGGTTCGTATATTTCTTCTTTACCACCTCTCAGAGTGTATTGTATGATTTGTTTTGCAGCCCGGAGATTTTCGATATATATGTTTCCTTCTTTATCAAGTACCTCTGCGTGCTTTAAAGTAATTGTTGTACCTGCTGTACCTTTAACATTTAGTCGTATCCATCCGACCATGTTCTGTCCCATATCAAAAACAATCTCTCCTTCAGGGGTAGTGAATTTCTTAACGGGTTTTACTTCTTCAATTTTACGCACCGGTGGTCCTTCAGGTGCAACAAGGATATCTTTAGGATGATTTATGATTCTTGCATTAGCCCAGTCTTTGTCATTATAACCGGCTTTGCTCCAGCCATCTTTTTCCAGGCGGGCATCATAGGTTTCTCCATGATAAATTTCGGATGAAAGGATCGGACCTATCGAGGTTTTCCATGTATCATCAGTTCCGAAAATCCCGGAACTACCATCTTTATATCTGATTTCAATTTGCATTAAAAGAGCCTGTTTATTGCCATATGTATTATGGTTGTTCACCCAACCCAGGAATCCGCGGTACCAGCCGTTGCCAACCGTTGCCCCAATAGCATTTTTTCCTGTTTTTAGATATTCAGTAATATCGTATGTTTGATATTGCAGGCGGTTGTTATAGCTTGTCCATCCTGGAGTAAAAACCTGGTCGCCAACTCTCTGTCCGTTTAATTCCATCTCATAAAGGCCCAGGCATGTAACATACGCGCGAGCAGAACTTATTTCTTTATCAACCATAAATTCCTTACGAAATATTGGACAAGGCAGTGGTCCTGAGACATTCTGTTCCTTAGCCTGACTAATCCATGAAGCCTGCCAGTCGGAGGGAAACAATAATCCCATTTCCCAATGTGCAAATTCACTCCATACAGAAGGGGAATCATTATCATCCCAAATACGTACCTGCCAATATACCCTTTGACCTGATTTTAATGCAGGTCCCTGGTATGGTACATGAATAGATTGCTCGGAGTTTATTTTTCCGGTGTTCCATATTAAGTTATTACCTGATTTTAAGTCTTCAATTGTTACTGCCACACGAATCTGGCAGGAAGTTTGTTTTACATCACTTCGATCTGATGTGATTTCCCAGCTCAGGCGTGGTTGTTGAACATCAATTCCTACGGGGTTTATTTTGTATTCAGTTCTGAGGTTGGTGGTTCCCGGTTTTATTAAAGTTTGTGCTTTCGTTGTAAATGGATTGCAAATGAAAAGACAGATGATAAAGATGCTTCTTGTATACATAGTAAATGGATTTTTTATTTTGTGTGTGTTCATAATAAATAGTTTTATTGAAATATTTGTTTTATTTTAACTGGTATCTCATTAACAGACTTGTATTCAAGCACTTCAAGTTTCCTGTTGCCTTTTATCATTGCTGAAAGGTTGCCGGATTTCTGTTTAAAAAGACAAACGATCCTTTTCCCAAGCGATTCTCCGAGGGCAATTTCATAACCTACGCCAAGTGATGGTTGTGTAACTTCTGCAACAATAATATCAGATTCTCTCAGCCATTTGGTATCACGTTCAAAGATGGTATTTTCGGAAATATTTTCCCCACTGTTTTCCAAATTATTTTCTCCAATATGTTCAGTAAGCACCTTGCCATAGATGCTCAATTGGGATATAATCTTTTTATAATCGCGGGCATAATCCCGTCCACCTCTTATTGATGCAGCAAAATAGATTTTCATCTCTTCCTTAATCTCGGGATCCACATTGGCACTTCCTTCATATACTGCTCATATTCCTTACCAAAACGGGCAAGCAGAAGACTTTCTTCATATTTCGAGATATAGTGTAAAAATCCTATCCCGATAATCCATACAATTGAAGCAGCCAGAGAAATATTCAGGATCAGAAGACCAAGATAAAGTAAAATTTCGCTCAGATATATCGGATGGCGGACAATATTGAATACGTTTTCCCTGATTACTCCGGCGTTCTCTCTATTCTTAACAAATACTATTGAATGGCCTTTTATTGAGAGGTATCCGGAAATAATTAAGAAAACTAATCCAATAGGTATTCTTATAGCAAGTGGAATATACTGGTTAAGAAAAGTTGTACACTCCAGAAAGAATGAATCGGCAATCCATATAGCGGCAAATAGTAACGCCAGAATTATCTGTCCGGCGTCACCCGCAAAATATTCACCGGTAAGATTCTCGTGATGATGATTTGTTTTCTTGTGTTTTTCCCTGTATGCCATTTCAATTTAATTTCTCAGGATAACTGCATATATTATCATTTAATATTAGGATAACCTTTTATTTTATCCACCAGTTTTAAATCTGTTTCATCTATTCTATCACTATATTTATCGATAATCTCATTTACATTCCACTTTTTTGCAACCCACAGGTAATATAATGCTTTTCTTTTGTCCGATTTTTTATAAGCCAGATATACTTCAATAAAACCTTCAGCGATATCTTCAATATCTTTCTGTGTTAAATTTCCAGGCTTGCTCTGCAGAGACGGGATAATGATTTCATTCCCTATTAACAACAAATCCGGATTCCGGATTACATTTAAATTCATACGGTAAATATTTGGCCATAAATCGCCTTGATTATAAAAATCTAAAGAGATTGTCCAAAGTTTTTCACCAGGCTTAACCGTGTGTTGCCCTCCAGGCATTTCATATTTAATTTCTTCTATAACCGGTTTGGTTTCGGGCTGTTCTGTTTCTTCGGGCGGAATTTGAATATCTTGTTCGACTTTTTCAGAAATAACCGGTTCTTTAATTTCCGTTTCAGACACTTTTGGGGAAGGCCAGAAGATTATTGCAAGAATTATAATTATCAATGGTAAAGCCAGCCAGGGCCACCAGACGAATCGTTTTTTTTCTTCTTCCTGTATTTCTGGTGGTGGTGGTGTTTTAGAAACAGGAGGAGAGGGTGTATTTTTTGGCTCAATTTCACCTTCTATAATTTCTGACTGCAAATGCGAATATTTACGATTAATATATTCTCTTAAATTTGCTTCAGCTTTAAAATTCACGCTGCTGCGACCAGGAATTTCAATCTTTTCTCCTGTTTGAGGATTCCGACCAGATCTTGCCTTTTTCCATTTTAATCGAAATCGTCCCAGACCACCAAGATTTACATAACCGTCCCTATTGAGTCCTTCCCTGGTTAAATGTACTGTTTCTGTGAGAAGATCATGGATCAGTTTTTTGGAAGCCCCGGTTTCTTCTGCAATCTTGTCTACCAGATTTGAGAATGTTATTTTCTTATTCATAATTAAAACTCCCTTATTTGAATTCGTTTTTAATGGAAGATCCTGGATGGAATCGTATTATACGTTTAGGTGGCAGTAGCATAAATTTGTTGTGATAAGGATTGAAGGATTTGCGTTTCTTCTTTAAATTGGAACGAAAAGTCCCCAGACCAGGTATAGTAACTCCGATGTCCTCATCAAGAGTATCCCTTATTATCTTTGTACTGCTTTTCAATAATCGTTTTATCTCTACCTGTGATTTCCCCAAATGCAAAGATAAGTTCTTGATTATTTCAGAATTAGTCATAATATTCTCCTTTCTTGAAAAGTGTCATATAATTATTTATATTAAGTATTAACCGGGCATGATATATATACTACTGCAAATTACCACATAATCTTAATATATCCAAGTAAGAACGTATTACATAATCTCAGATCCCGGTTTTGCTATGTTACCGGTTTTTATATTTTTCAATTCCATTAATATTAACAATCTCACCAAAATACATTCGATGATAATCTTTTTGAGGATATTCTTTTTCAATGGATTCATCTAAAAAGTTTTCCGGTTTCAGATCATCCTGATATATTTTTTTACACTCAATTATCAGTTCTGCTTCTTTGAATGCCGGAGCAGGTATTTTTTGTGAAGGGATTATGTTTAATCCGGTTTGTGCAATTTTATCCCCATCACGTCCAGACAGTGTGCCGAGTAAGGAAAGATCCTCCTTATATGACTCGTTAAAAGAGCATAGAGTAAAAGTATCGTACCGGTTAATAAATTCATAAGTAAATCGTGTTGGACGTACGAAAACTGTAGCACATGGCTTATTCCATAACACACCAAAATAGCCCCAGGCAACAGTCATTGTATTAAAATGGTTGCTTTTGTAATCCCCGCTTGTTAACAGGAACCATTGTTTCAACCATAATTCATTCACTCTGATTAAAAGATCTTGTGTTGGAAGATTTTTCATTTTTCTCAAGTTTTATTAAAAAGTTAAAAAGTAAAAGTAGTTATAAATAGCTTAGGGTCATTCACGCTGTTAAGTGTCAAACTCCCTGGGAATTTCGAATATAAATTGGCCGCTAACACCAACCTTGTCAGGTTAGTGAAAAATTTCAACGAAGAACAAAATTGTTTTAGTTTTTAATGAATTGCAAATTGCCCAAAAGGCAAAATAAAGGAAACTTTATAAACTCCTTTACAATTATATGTTGTGCCAGGACTGAAAGAATTGTAGCTTAAAATATCAGGCTAAATATTGTTTCTTTATTCGGGATAGAGCTTACAGTAATAGTTCCATTATGCAATCGCATTATTTGTCTTGATAAACTTAAACCAATACCCGATCCCTTATCTTTTGTAGTGTAAAATGGAATAAATATATCATCAATTATATTTGACGGAATGCCTGCTCCGTTATCACTGATCTTTATTATAACTCTGTTTTCGATATTATTGAAGGCTGTTATAGCAATCTTTCCATTAGAAGTTTTTTCCAGAGCCTGAAACGCGTTTTTAATTAAATTAATCAAAACCTTTTCTAGTAAACTAAAATCTGCTGTAAGTTCAAGGTTGCTTGGTGAGATATTAAATTCTAAGCCAATGTTATTGGAGTTGGCATCTTCATTAAGTAAAGTTTGAAGCTTATCAAAAACATTACTGATTTGGAACTTTTCAAATATAGGTTGTGGCAAAGCGGTTAAGCTTTTGTATTTTCCTACAAAATTAACTAATCCTTTACCCGTAGTTTCTATGGTATTCAAGCTATCAACAGTTTTATGCAATAGTGAATCATCTAGTTCATCCCTTTTAATAAGCGATCCTGTTCCTTTCCTTACAAAATATTTTTTAGTAGTGTTTGCCAGAGATGTTATCGGGCTGATAGAATTAGATATTTCGTGCGTTAATACCCGAATTAATTTTTGCCAGGAATCCAGTTCGTTTTGTTCCAGTTCTGCTCGGATATTCTGGATAGATAAAAGATTAATCGTCCCTTCTTTCGATTTGAAAATGCTAAGTTTTAAAGAAAAAAACAGTACAGACTGTTTCGTTGTTATCTTAACTAATTGTTGATTATTAGGTTGTAATTCAGAAATGCAACTGCTTAGTTCGGGGTAATAAGCACTAATTTTATTTATTTTAGTGAGCTGGTTGATCTGCAGCAATTCCTTTGCAGCATTATTGAAGATCTTAACATTCCCATCACTTGTATATGAAATTAATCCCGTACCCACATGTTCTACCAGATCATTTAGAAATAAACTTTGACTTGCGTTTCTAATTCGCATTTCACTAATGGTTTTGTTGAGCTCATCCAATGAATCATTAAGGGAATTAAATATTTTTTCGTCATTATCATGAGAATACTTAAGTAAAGAATCTTCATTAAGTACCGAATTAAAGAAATGAGCCAACTTGTGGTTTGTCTTATTAACATAATTTGTCAGGAGATAGACCTGATATATGATGAGTGTTCCTATTCCAATAAGACTTAAGAAATATTCTTTTTGCAGAAACGGAATTACTGCAACAAAAGCAAATGAGCTTATTATTATGAGTATTACCCGGATAAGAACTGTTGTAAACAGGCTTTTACTATACATAATGTAAAGATTAAAGTTTATGTTTATGAATCTTGTTATAAAGTGTTTGTCTGGCAATATTCAACTCTTTAGCCGTTTTAAAAATATTACCCTTATTTCTTTCAAGAGCTTTCAGAATACCTTGTTTCTCAATTTCGTCAAAAGTCAAAGCTATATCTTCTGAAGATCTCAATGCTTCTTGCTTAGGCAAATATAAATCATCCGGTTTTAGGGTTTCATAATCACATAAAATAACTGCTTTCTCAATGGTGTGTTCTAATTCTCTTATGTTTCCCGGCCAATGATAATTTTTTAAAGCATTAGAAGTGTCTTTATTTAGTTTTAATAAGTTCTTTCCATACTTAACTTTAAAATTGTTAAGAAAGAAATCAGCTAGTTCCAAAATGTCAATACCCCGGTCTCGCAGTGGTGGAATAGTTATCTCAATAGTATTTATCCTGAAAAACAGATCTTCCCGAAATAAACCTTCTGAAATCATGCCTTTCAAATTCTTGTTTGTAGCACAGATTAAGCGGATGTCAAATTCTTTTGGAGTATTGGCTCCTATTCGGGTAAAAGTTCGGTTTTGCAATATAGCTAACAATTTGGCTTGCATCGAAAGTGACAAGTTTCCTATTTCATCCAGGAACAATGTTCCATTCGAAGCTATTTCAAATCGTCCCTTACGCATTTCTTTTGCATCGGTAAAAGCCCCTTTCTCGTAACCAAACATTTCGCTTTCAAACAAAGATTCATTTAAAGAACCCATATCCACACTTACAATTATTTCTCGATTTCGGCTCGATTGCCGATGTATCTCACGTGCAACCAATTCTTTTCCTGTACCATTTTCACCAAGTATAAGAATATTTACATTTGTTCCGGCAACTTTTTTTATGGTTTTATGAATTTCTTGCATTACTGATGATGAACCTATCATACTGGAATACTTCTTGTCAATCTTTTCAACCAATGATTTTTGCTTATCCTTTAACAATTCAACTTCAAGTTTTGCTTGTCTAAGATTATATGCTGAGTTTAGGGTTGCCAGCAATTTATCATTATCCCATGGTTTTACAACAAAATCAGTAGCTCCTTCTTTTACTGCCCTTACAGCCAGATCTATGTCCCCATAAGCAGTGATAGGAATTATTATTGCATTCTGATCAATTTTAAGAATTTCTTTCATCCAGAATAAGCCTTCATTTCCGGAATTTACACCAGCTGAAAAATTCATATCAAGAAGTATAGTATCATAATCGTTTGATATGACCATATTATGAATTAAGTTGGGATTGCTGGCAGTATGCACTTCGTCGAACTCCATCTCAAGTAATCTTGTTAGCGCAGTAAGTACATTCTTATTATCGTCAACGATTAAAAGTTTTCTTTTTTTTACAGACATAATTGCCAGTTTATATTGTACAATTCAATAATTTTCAGACTGATGTGTAAATGTATGTATAATTTATCAAATACTGACTAATATTTAGACAATTGCTGTCTAAATATTAGTCAGTAAAATTGTTTTTAATAAAAAAGCAAAAGAAGTAACAGGCTGTCTTGTAACAAAGTACTTATTATGGTATGTATATTGACATTTATAAGTAAAAACTTTAAAATTATGATTAGAAATTACATTAGAACAGCAATAAGGAATATAGCAAGATTTAAACTGCATTCATTTATTAATATCGGGGGACTGGCTATGGGGATTTCGATATTTACCCTTATAATAATTTATGTAGTGAGTGAGTTAACTTACAATAAATACCATGAGAACTACGATAAAATTTATCAAGTGAGTGTTTTTGATGATCTGTCAACAGCAGCTTCTTTAGGGTACGCAATGAAAGAAAAATTCCCTGAAATAAATCATATGGTTCGTATCGATCAGCATTATGGGGGTGGGAAAAATGCTTATTTAAAGCAATTGAATTCCAATAAACTTGTTGAATTTAAGGATATTATTTACGCTGATCATGAATTTTTTAATATGTTCAGCGTTCAGCCCATTGCTGGTGATTTAACAAAGGCACTGGTTGATCCTTATTCACTTGTTTTAACAGAATCATCTTCTATGAAGCTTTTTGGGAGTACAGATGTGGTAAACAAAACAATTGGATTTGTAAGCAGCGAAGGAAGACTAAAGTGCAATTTTACCATTACAGCGGTTATTGCAGATTCTCCCGAAAATTCATCTATTAAATATTCAGCCATTGCATCCTTAATTACCCTTAATGATATTAAACCGGGAGGTATTGAAGTTGATCAGGATTTCTATAATTGGGGGTATTTAACATTTATTATCTTACATGACAAAATTGAAGTGAATGAATTTGTGAAAAAGGCACGTGCCGAATTTGTTAATTTTATTTGTGAAAAAGAAAATATTGATCCTAAAAGTGAAGAAGTAAATGAAATTACCATGGAAATGGTTCCATTGAGTGACGTGCCTTTTTATGGGAATAATAAACTTCAATTCATTTACCTGATTATTCTTATCGGAGCTATTATTATTATTGTTGCATTAATCAATTTTATAAATCTTTCATTGGCTAAATCATCATTGAGGAGTAAAGAAATTGGTCTGAGAAAAGCCGCAGGAGCTTCGCGTAAAAACATTATACAACAATTTATTGGTGAGGCAATTGTATTGGTATTAATTGCTGTATTAATTTCCATAATATTTACAGAAATAATAAAGCCATTTTTCAATGCAATGGTTGGAAAAGAGTTATCTATCGGATATATTGATAAACCACAGATTTTTTTAATTTTTATTGCTGGAGCTATAGTTATTGGTGTTCTTTCCGGATTTTATCCTGCCATAATTTTATCCCGATTCAATCCGATTAAGACACTAAAAAATGAAGTAACATTGGGTAAAAAAGGGAATATCTTCAAACAATCATTATCAATATTTCAGATAACCATATCGCTTGTACTAATCATTGGTGTTATTATTATTTCGAAACAAATCAACTTTATGAAAACAAAAGATTTAGGTTTCGATAATTCCAATATTATTTACTTTCGTTCGAATGATGAGATTAATGAAAAATATGATTTGTTTAAAGAAAGACTTTTGCAAAATTCTGATATTATCCATGTCACCCGTGCGGGTAATGAATTTGGTGATGGTTTTCATATAACTATGTCAGAGGAGATTAATGGAGTAAAAAAAACTTTCCAGGCTATGGTTGCTGAACCTGATTTTGCTGAAACCATTGGGCTACAAATAGTAAAAGGCAGAAATTATGAATGGGATAGAGCAAGTGATTTGGGTGCAATGATAATTAACGAAACAGCTGCTAAGGAATTTGGTGCGGATAGTGTTATAGGACTGAAAATGGAAATGTTTAATGACCATCAGGAAGTTATTGGTATTTATAAAGATGTGCACACTGAGTCCTTTCACCAGAAAATTAAGCCCAGTGTTATAATGAACTATACGATGATGTTGCATAGAGTAATTATTAAGATTAACGGGCATAATAAGAAAGAATCCATCAAGCTTATTGAGAAAGCATGGAATGACATAAATCCTGATGTTCCATTTCAATATAATTTTCTTGATGATAAGTATGATAAGCTTTATAAAACTGAAGAGAAGTTTGGAATGGTAATAAAATTTTCTGCTTTATTTTCCATATTAATTGCTTGTTTAGGTTTGTTCGGGATGATTTCATTTACCAGCGAAATAAGGAAAAAGGAAATTGGTGTTCGAAAAGCTAACGGGGCTTCAGCTGTAAATATTTTAATACTTCTTAATAAAGGGATTATTAAATGGGTAGGGATAGCAACTATTTTTGCCAGCCCAATTGCATATTGGGCTGCAGATAGATGGCTGCAGAATTTTGCTTATCGAACTTCGATAAGCTTTGGCGTGTTTATTTTTGCTGTGTTTATAGTATTAAGCATTGCTTTGCTTTCAGTAAGTATTGTGGTTTTAAAAGCTGCCAAAACGAATCCTGCAGATTGGTTACGGTATGAGTAAAAATAAGCAATTTTCAGGTATTGACATTTCTAAAGATGTATTTGATGTGATGGATCACTCTGATAATCATTATCAGTTTAAAAATAACCTCATTCCCATTTCTCCGGCTTTAAAACCTTCATATGCTAATTTTAGTAAAAACAGAAAAAACATCAGATGTCCATCTCATAGACCCGATAACGTCGTGAAGGTTTTGCTTCCAGTTTTTTTATCGCGTTAATCATTGGCATGTTATCTTCCAGAACATAGTTGATTTCCATCCATAAGTCCTTTGAATAGAGCAACTCATTTAAAGATCGATATAAAAGACTATCCACAGACTTACCTTGAAATTCAGGGATAGCTCCTAATGCAAACATTCGATATCGCTTCAATCTTGGAATTCCCCACAATAATTTTATAAAACCAAATGGAAATATACGCCCGTTCATTCCTTTGAGAAGGGAATTAATATCCGGCAGAACAATTGCAAATCCTATCTGACGTCCGGTTTTGTCTTCAGCAAAAAGCACATTCTTAGGTTGTATTATTCGTTTCAGATCCTGCGCCATAGCCCTTACTTCGGCTTCAGTTACAGGTGAGTAACCCCAGTTTTCAGTGAGACAGTTATTGGAAAGTTCAATCAGGTTTAGAATTTCCTGATCGTATTCTTTCATATTCAATTGACGAATTTTGATTCCATAACGTTCGGCAACCGCATCGGTTAATTTAAGGATACGATCAGGAATCCGGTAACCTTCTGCGATTGATATTTGCCAACATAAAAGGTCTTTAACCTTTTTCAATCCATAATAAGTTACATATTCATTGTAATAAGGAGGATTGTACGGAGCCATAATTACAGGAGAAGGCTTGAATCCTTCCGTAACCATTCCCCATTCCTGAGTCACGAAACTCCATGGACCTCTCATACAGGTACATTGTAATTTTTGCAGCCAGTCTTTTGCAGCATTAAATAGCAAACTGGCTGCAGATTTATCCCGGATACATTCAAAGTAACCGAAAAAACCAATTCGCTTTTTCCAGAAATCAATTGCCAGATTATCTATAAATGCTGCAATACGTCCTATAACTTTTCCTTTGTCTTTTAAAAGAAAGAGTTGCCATTCACAATGCTCAAGAAATGGGTTAGTTTTAGGGTTAAATTGCGCCTTTTGTTCACTCCGCAGAGGAGGTATCCAAACAGGATCTTTTCTATATAATTGATATGGAAATTCAATAAAGTTCCGTTTATCGCGACGGGAATCTACTTTATGGATATTCATAACTAACGGTATTGTTAATTTTCCGGGAAATTGACATCATTCGCTTTTTGATCTCATGAATCATTGCAATTAAAAAATAACAGAATTAATTGAATCAAATATAAGTTGATTTAAGAGATGCTTAATAAAAATGGTTAATATTTTATTCAAAAAGTTGATTGATTACGTTTGATATCCATATCTCCCGGTAATTAAAAGAAACAGGAAAAGGCAGGTTTGCGCTATTTTGTGTCCCTGTCTGTACAACGTTTCAGAAGGCAGGGTTTTATGAATAATTTGGTTAAAGGTGTTGTGTGCAGGTTATATATTATCATTATTTAAAAATTTTACTGCATCACCACTTCCGGAGGCCAATTCTAAAATGTTTTTATTGTGAATATCTCTAAACTCATTATTTAATATTTCGTAATGCTTACTAATTGAACCGAAAAATGTTTTTGGGAATATAGATTTTTCCATAATCCTGTCGTAGAGAAAAGAAAAAATATCTCCAAGCCATGGTTTAAATTTTTTTATTTTATTGTTATTATCTAATAAATGATAAATTCCTTTTTGTTTGACAATAGTAACTGATTCCCTAATTTTCATTTTGTTCGTTTTTTATCTTTTCGTAATAACTTACACACCGACGGTTTGAATATGGTGCGTTTGGCATTACAACACTCCAAACCTTCAATTTATTCCTATTTTTATTTATTGTTATTTCCTTCATTTTTAGCACTATCTGCCAAATGCACTATATTTTTTGCGTGTGCCTTGAATGGTAAATTTATAAATGTTATTTGAATAAAAGAAAGTCCAGAGGGTTTAAGTCCCTTATGAGCTGGGGTAACACCTGGAAATGCGAAGTATTCACAGCTTGCCCCGCTTCTGCGGGGAACACATTGAAGATTAAATAAGAAAGTGAGTAACTAAGCCAACCGGCAAAAGTCTGAACTGACGAACAGGAACAGGATAGTAGGCATAATTATCCGGGTAAGTAAGCACTACTTGTCCCGTCATTCGGGATCACTGCAAAGCCCAACGAATACCAAAACGATTATTATGTAGATTGGCTGCGCCGAGCTAAAGGTTCCGTAGGATTAGACGGAAGGACATTTACCTTACCAAGGGAGGTCTCATCAACCACGGGTTGGTTATGGTGAGAAGTCAGCAGAAGCCATAGTACTAACAGTAAACGAGCTGCAAATAGAAATTGCAGAAGTCTCACTAAGTTAGGAAGGGCTGAACGTTGAGCTGTTTAGTATTTGCATTTTCATAACATAATCTATTATGGGTGATCGAATCCCTGGAGAAGTCAACGATTTGCAACGAAGGACAAGGTGTTGCGGGTGAAAAGAGCCGCTGCACTGTTTGGCGAACCGCCGTATACGAGAACCGTACAGCCTGTCCCGCTTAGCGGGATATGGTGGTGTGAGAGGCGCACTGGCTCCGGTGATCCCGGAGTCAGCCGTCTACTCGATTGTGTTTTGTGCTTTTTTATTTAATTTTTGTCTATGTGGAACTGTGCAGACACACTCTTTGTCAAGTAATAGATTATGGGACGGATTTAAGTTACTTGGCAATGTGTGTGAATGCAAATTATTTGATTTATTATTTCATTAAATTAGCTAGTTCTTCAAAACTAGAAATGCCATTTAAGTCGCTGGTATCAATCCATTCGATACCATTATTTGGAGCGTAGTAACTAATGCCCGCTCGGAAGTTCTTTGAATCTTTATTTCTATCTAGTATAACCCTCCATTTCATTGGTAAATTATTTGTTCGAATAATTTCATGGAAATCATTTGATAATGGAGAGGTTGATTTTGGTTTAAGAACAATTAGAAGAACTCCAAGCTGTATGTTTTTGGCAACCTGTAGATAACCAATTAGTTGTGAGTATTCTGCTAATCCAAGTTGAGTTAAATGCTTAACTTCTAATAGAATAAAAGATATCCTATTAGATTCTAAAAGTTTTATTCCAAAAAGGATATCGAGCTTAAGTTTTGGAATATATTTTTTTGAGATATCACTTTCTAGGTTTAATTCAAGTTCAATATCATTAACCAGTTGTGGCAATGATTTATTATAAGAAAATGCAATATTCGTACCTTCTGGGAAATATGACGCAAGATATTTTTTAAATCTTTCACATATCTCCGGATAAAAATCTATTTCTTTCATGAACTAATATTAATTGATAAATCATTCCTCTGGATTTTCATTTTTATTAAGCCCTTATTGAGCTCACTTTTTAGGGATGATACAATAAAGGCCCTTTCATTTCTTTCATTAATTATTAAGATTGGAAGCTTATCAGAGCCTACTGCTTTAAAAAGTTTTACTCTTTTTGAAAGATTTCTCTTAATTATTCCATCCTTTGAACCAGAGTGTCGTTTCCCATTCAATTTTTCCGAAAACAAGTATGCAATGCCTTGTTCTAATTCAAGATAATCTCTATAATTTTCTTTTCTCAGAATTTCTTTGATTGAAATTGCTTGATTTTCGATAACCTTATCTGGAAAATACTTTTTAGAAATGTCATCAAATGCAGATTTCATTTCTAATTCAGTACCCTTTTCTGTCCGAGGTAGAACAAAAATATAATCTGGATACTTGTCTGTTAGTTTTCGTAATTCCTCAATTGGTGCATGTTTGCAACCTAGGACACCACAAAAGTGGAAATAATGAAAAAATAGCTTATTTCGTACTTCAATAGGCAGATCTTCTGAATTTATATCCTCATGAATACAAACTGGACTAGGCTTCCTAATTTGTCTTATTCTACATGGCTCCTGTGCATCTCTTTCCTGTAATTTCTCTAATTTCTTTATATCAATTGCTTTCGCCTGTAATGCGAAGGAATGCTTAGCCAAAAACGATTTAACTAAAAACCTTATTTTGAAGCCTTTTTTCCAACCTTTGTAGGTAGGATCAGCTGATGAGTGCTGACAAGGATGATTAAATAATATCTGGTCAGTAGTAGACCCTAAATCAGTAAGCCAGGAGCATATCTGGACAACAAAATGGAAGTTTTTCGTACTCCCAGGAATTTCAATGGAAACTACAGGAGCCTCATTCGTGAATCTTCGATGTGATGGAGTTAAACTTGCTCGAGTGTCAAAAATACCAGTTAAGAAACTTTCCGTAGCTATTCCTTTTAATTCAAGCTGAGCTTTTGATAAATCTACACTATTTAATAAAAAGCCCTCTGTTGGAAGATTTAATATCTTCAAGTCATTGATAAGCTCAGATAAATCAGGTAAACCAAGTGGTTTTATTGACCAAATTGAATTCCCTATTTCATAAGCAACAGAGAACCTGTAGTTTTTTTGAAACTTCTCACAAATTTTAGTTAGAATATCAATAGCAATTTTATTCATTATTTTGGGGTCCATTCCCCACTTCTTGAAGGGCAATTTTATAATAAAAGTTCCATTTGAAATTGTTCCTCCCCCAACAAATAAACCCAGTATATATGCTTTGTCGAAATTAATCATTTTGCCTCTGATAAAAATTTCTCAACAGATTTTGCAAACACCCAGCCTAAAACTGGGGGAACAGCATTGCCAATTACCTTATAAGCATTTGCTATAGTTGAATATGGAAAAATAAAATCATCTGGGAATGATTGAATTCTGGCAATTTCTCTTATAGTAAATCGTCTATTCTCGAAAGGATGCGTAATTCCACAATTTTCAGGTTGAGCGGATGCTGTGATAGTCCCATTTATTTCTCCTAAGGCAAATCTTCGGTAAAAATTTGGTGCTCGATATTTTTTTGGATTGTCCCATATTTTTTTAAAACGTGGTGTCATTTCTTTATACTCCATGTTTTTCCACGAGCGTCCTAGTGAAATAGTATTTGATATTTGTGTTAATGGAATATTATCTTTGAAATTCTGTAGAACATCTGCTCCGTCTTTACAAATACCAATACTTTCAATCATTCTCTGACCAGAGGGAGAATATTTCCAATAATCGTCTTTCTGAGGAGCATCCTTAGGGATATCGGAAAGCAATGAACCTAAAAATAATTGGTAAGGATTGCTTTTTTGATTTGGAATGTCATATTCAAATACAACCTCATCCATTAGATTAAAATCGAAATAACCTAATTTTTTTTGAAAGCCAACTATTAGAAGCCTATATCTATTCGATGGAACTCCATAGTTACTTGCTCGAATAAGTTTGTAATTTGTTGCATAACCTAATTTTTCCATTCTTTTAACTATCTCATCAGGTACGGTAGTTCCATCATGCATTTTTGATGACATGATTCCTCGAACATTTTCAAACATGAATCCAATTGGGTTATGTCCCTTACTTATGGAGCTCTGAAATATTTCGATCGCATTACTAAATAGATTTCCTCTATCATCACTAATTCCTCTTCTTAAACCTGCATTAGAGAATGGCTGACATGGGAAGCCACCAACTAAGAAATCAAATTCAGGTACAGTTTTGAGATCAATTTTTGCAATATCTTCTTCTAATATTTCATGTTTGAAATATTGTTTGTTTTTCTTGTAAACATTAGTAGCTGCTGGATCGAAATCATTAGCAAATATTATATCAAATTTAGTTCTTGGATAGTTATTTTTTCTAAACCGAAATCCCCCCATCAATCCTAAATCTAATCCACCACAACCACTAAACAGTGATAACACTTTTACTGTTTTGCTATTAATGATTTTTTCCTTTCTAAAATGAGACGGATTGAGAAGGCTAATTTGGAATTCTTCAACTGGATCTGCACTAGTAATATTTAGTGTGCTATACGTTTTCATAACTAGAAAATAAGGTTACCTTGTTTTGCGCTGTTAGATTTATAATATTCTAGTATCTCTTCTGCAACATTCAATGTGTCAGAACTGCATTTATTATGATATAATGTTCGAGCGACACAATCTCCATAATATAGAGTCTTTAATATTTCCAAGTCTGTTTTTATAGCTTTTGATAGAAGTACTAACCTTGGTTCATCAATTATTAACTTCCCGTTTTCTATTTTACTCAGTTTCGCTGCATCCATATCTATCTTTACAGCCAATTGAGTTTGATTCAACCCTAATTCTTTTCGTTTTTTTCTTAGAAAATGGCCAAAACTTTCCTTCATTGCACTTGTTTGATTCGAACTTGTCAATATTTAACAAATATAGATTAAACAATTTCTAAAATCAACTTTTAGTGTAAGAAAACAACTCTTTTAAAAATTAGGGATGTGCACTGGCTTGTGGAATTTTTAAATGTGTTGTTAGTGTGTGGGCCTATCTTGGAGGGTATCTTAAGCATGAAACACAACGTAAAAGTGTTTTATCCTTCGTTAATACAAAATATTAAACAGATTTTAAATAAGTGTAAGTTACAAAAAAAAATGTAATCAGAATGAAGGATAAAACATAGTTGGACAATGCCGCCGTACTATGGGTATTTCATTATTAGGTTTTAACCGTTTGATGAGAATGTACTGATAGGGAAGAAGGATAAATAGCACAAATATTTTATTGTTAGCATATTTCAGATGGTTTTCAGACATAATTTTTGCGTTACGAACATATTGCCGTTTAATTATTTGAGGGTTATCAAAGAACGTTTTATTATTTATTTTTTAGTTATCGGGTATCGGGATTCGATGTACTATTTCCATCCTTCCATTTTTACAACAAGGACACAAAGCAGTATTTTTTCCGGTAATTACCCAGTATACTTCCATGGCACTGAGGCCTTCAAGCTTTGAAAAAAAGGTTATCTTGCCGATAAGTGCCAAGCATTGCTCTCTTAATGAATTGGTATGTACCGATGCTAATATTCCGTAATACCTGATCTTGTAAAAATTGTCAGGCAGTATGTGTTGCAAAAACCTCCGGATAAACTCAACGGACTCGATGGATGGATACGCAACAGACTCAGATATTGCATATGGCATCACTGGAAAAAGCCTGAACGGAAAAGGGAAAACCTAATTCGCTTAGGTGTAGATCAGGGAGATGCTTATGCTTGGAGTCGAACACGTAAAGGTGGTTGGGCAGTTGCTCAAAGTCCTATTCTTGGAACTACTATTACACTTGAAAGGTTGAAGAAAAGGGGATATGTATCTTTACTCGACATTTACAAACGAATTTCCCCAAAACTCAACGAACCGCTGTATACGAGATCCATACAGCCTGTCCCGCTTAGCGGGATACAGTGGTGTGAGAGGTGCACCAGTGGGCTCTTAGCTCACTGGCCATCTACTCAATTGTGCTTTCGTGCTATCTATTCGTATGTATATCTTTTTCTCCTAATAATTTTCTTAATTTCTTTTTTCGAGACTTTTACTTTTAATTTCTTAATTGTTTCATCTTGAATAATCGGTGTATTGTCAATTATTCTTTTTAAGCCACCATTCAACCATTCGGAATTCCAGACTTTTTCATTATTATCAATAACTTTTTTACAAATTAATTCATCATACTCAATCGTTTTGTCAATCTTTAAATACAACCTTTGTAACCAAACTTTCAACAATGATGAATTTGGGACTTGTTTAAATTTAGATTGTATTTTTCTTATTAACTCCTTCTTTTCTGATTTTTCTTTAATATCACCTATTAACAAACTTAAAATAGAAATTGCGGTCGGACTTACTCTTGGGTTTCTAAATGCAATCTCTGTAACTAAACTGATTAAAACTTTTATGTTCTGAACTTTTCGCTTACTTTTTTCAAGGGATTTAAGAAATTCTCGCATTTGAGTTTCAAGAGTACCGGAATTTGGAAATTTTTCTGAAAGCAGGTGTAATTGAATTAACCATTTTTGTTTATTCTCAGTTATCCTTTTATTTTCTATCCAATAGCGTTTATCGTCTTTTATTGCACTTTTAACGATGTTATCTGATGCAATAGTTTTATCCGCATTTAGTTTTAATCCTAAATCTGATAATAATTCTGATAAAAGTTTTGCTATTTGTTCTGCTTCAAATGGATTGTTCGTAAAGATTCTATAATCATCTCGGTATCTTAATATCTGATAATCTGTTAGACTTAACTCTTCAAGCTTTTTTGATAGTAATATATCCACATAACCAAGTACAATTTCCGCAATAAAATCCATTAAGATGCTTCCTTGTGGAATTCCATTTGTTTGAGCATAACTCATATCTTGAAGATGTGTGTCAATGGCAACTCCAATTAAATCTTGATTATTTCTATTTTCTCTCTTTTTTGCTTCTGTTTTTTTATGTAATGCCCATGGGATTGAGTGTGTGTAAATAGAACTATAACAATCAGTTATGTCTGTATGAAGAATGTAGCGAAAATCAATTGCCAGTAATATTGATTTTTGCTCTATTTCCTGCCACCACGTAAGGATTTGTGCTTCTTTGTTAGTTTTGTCCTCTTCTTCAGAAATTATTGGTAAACTATGACATTCAATTTTTTTATTCTCTCTAAAAATTTCAAAACGGTCTTTTATGACCTGCCAGTTATCTTTTTCAGATATGGTATTTACCAATGATACATAAATTGCAGGATTAATTATTTGGAATGGTCTCCACGCAAATTTCCCATCCTTATTTGTGAGCAAATGGTAGTTTACATTTTCGTAATCACAGGGAGGTGAGTTTTGAAAACCCTTTAGTTTTCTTCCTGATAATTTTTTGTCAACCTTGTCTAATAATTTCTGAAACGAAAAATATAATGGCAGGTCAAAATTTATATAATTTTCCTCTTTTAGAAATAACTCTTTTAATTCATCTTCTTTTAATTCTAAAATATTTTTCATAAATAAGTTTATTTCTTAGGATCAAGCCCAATTACAACTAATATAGTGCATTTAAATGCACTCTACATAATATTCTGATTTCGTGCTTATTCTTATTTTATAAACCATTTCATTTCAGTAATACCATTTTCACCAAGTTCAAGATATAATCCATGCTGATAATTCAGTTCTTCTAAATATCTCTCCAACTTTATTAAATCTTCTCCCTTTAACTGATTTTTCCAACTCATTTTAATTTCTATTACCAAAATATTGTTGAAACCATCTTCTTGCCTATGGATAATGATATCAGGAAATACTCTTGATGGAATAGAATGGTTTGGATTCAGATTTATTCTTTTTGGTATTTGAGTACCATTTTCATCAACCATTCTATTGTACTCACAATTAACATGATACTCAGTAATTCGATTTCCTAACTTCTGGGAAATTTCTGCGGATATTGTTCTTTCATTTACGTTTGTTTTTTCAAGGAAAATAACTGGTTGTTCATTGATTAATTCTGTACAACTTTGTTTAATAATTTCCTCCAAATCTTTGCGTTTATAGCTCATAGTAGTTGACGTAAATTTTACCTGATTCATTTGCTTTTCTTCTTTTTCGATAAAGTAAATCTGGCAATGTGATCCTATTTTCCAATACAGCATTTAAATCAACACCATCCATTATTATAATTGATTTAAACTCAGGCGCAATAGCTTCAGGAGTTAAACCTTCCATTGTTACCATTAGCCCCATAGCAATTTTCAATTTTGTTTCCACCTTATAGCAGAAAGAAGCTAAATCACCTCTGTTTACTTGCTCTTTCCATTTAGCTTCTAATAAATAGTCAGTACCATCAAATGTGAAAGCCCCATCAATTTGTTCACCATAATTTTTAAAGGAACCTTTTGGATTCAGTTCAAAGAGTGAGAATATCTCATTCAGGAATTTTTCTAACTGAAAACCACGTTGTTGTAGATTTTTATTAACTGCAATCTTATTGAACTCTATTTTCAACAGATTTAGCTCTTCTTCAAGAGACTTGTTCTTTGCAATTTTTTTCTCAATTTCTAACTTACGTTTTCTTGATTCTTCTTGCTCTTTAGTAATTTGAATGTAACCTTTAGTCTGAGCTCTAAGATTTTCAACCGAATTTTTAGCTTTTCTTCTTAAAGAACCATCCGGATCCCAAAATTCTAAATGAGGAAACTCAGTGAAGTCAATTACAGCCAATATTAGATTTATTAAATCTTCCTTAAAAATATCTTGACGGTTAGTCATCCGCTCAATTAATTCTTTGACACTTTCCCTTTTAGTGACATTCCAATTAATAGTGCTAACAATAGCATTATTATTTAATGTGAGTTTTATAAATTCTCTAAGCTCATCCTTTTTCCAGAATATTACTGAAAGAGCTTCTTTAAGAGCTAATATCGCTTGTGGAGATATTTTTTTATTTTTTAAATCCATTCTTTCTAATATATTCGATATTGTTTAGCATGAAGCACAACTACCTGCTAACCCAACCCCATTGGCATTATATCTGCTATATCAACAAGTGTAAACTACATATAGACCCCCAGTATAAACGTACTTTTAATCAGTATTTTCCTGATTTCATCCAAAAAGTTCCAAATGTTCTAAAGTACGTTTATGTGTCTATCGCTCTGTTATTTTTTAACTTGAGCGTCCAAACAACACCCGGATATATCTCAAATCAATACCTTTAATCTTGTGCCTGCATTAAATATTATTAATACTGCAACCTGATCCCGGTGATAACCAAAATTCAGCTTTTATTCAGGTTTGTTGTAATTCTCTACCCCAAATTTACAAAATCCTGATTGTTAACAAAATAAATAAGGATAAATATTTTTACCGGAATTGAGACTGTTTTAAATTTTTAAGGTAAAAGTGGAGACAGTTAATTGGGATATTCAAACAGGCTATCAATATTTTTATAAAGGGAAACCGGGAAAAGATTTATTTGTGTTCGATTAGCCAGTATTTTAACTGGGGTTTTTATTATAAATTTAAAAACAAAATCAAGAGGTTTTTAGACAGTTTAACGTTAAGCTATAAATTCCAGGCGGGTATTTTCTTGCACTTTTCTTTCAGGTTGCACTATTGTTTTTTACTTGTAATCTGTTTCATATTAGTACTTTCCGCCCGCTTGAATTTATAGCATGTGTGTGCCTTGAATGGTAAATTTAATAAAAGTTCTTTGAATTAAAGAAAGTCCGGAGAGTGAAAGTCTCTTATGCACTGGGGTAACGCCTGGAAGCA
>Ga0307992_1000353_pt1 | contig 29640 bp, 37 predicted proteins | sample EllFjometagen133_FD_203162 | JGI IMG/M metagenome (GOLD analysis project Ga0307992, IMG submission 203162) | Marine microbial communities from Ellis Fjord, Antarctic Ocean - #133 | ecosystem: Environmental > Aquatic > Marine > Unclassified | place: Southern Ocean | collected 2014-10-08
TATAAAAGTTATCCACGGCCGGCTATTGACATAGAAATAAAATTTGTTACACTAATAATGTCTTTCGGTTTTATTTTTCAACCGAAAGGGTTATACATCCTATGGCTACCCTCTTAGTTGAGGGTAGCTTTATTTTTAGTTACACGATGATGTAAGTTTTTACCCCAAGTTTCATCTATCTTTCTTAAATCAAAATATCCATCTCCACCAGTTTTTAACTCTTCTGAGATGCTTCCCTGAGATGAAAAAATATAAACTTTCTTACCCCTGTTTCTTAGATAGGATACTAATGCCAAAAAATCGGAATCGCCAGAAAATAAAACAGCGATATTGTATTTATCAACATGGTGCAAAGCATCAATTGTTATTTCAACATCCATATTACCTTTTTCTATAATAGATTCTCCAATTTCGCTAATAACAGAAATTCTTTTCAATTCCTTCTTTCTCACAACAAAACCAAGTCCTTTTTTAAGATAGGTGTAAAATTTATGTTTCCCATCTAAATCGTAATCTCGGGTTCCCTTTTTTGGATAAGCGTCGTAATAAAAAACTTCAACTTCATTGGCATCAAATTTTTCCTTGAAATAATTTTTAAGATGACTGTACTCAATAAATTTCCTTTTAGACTTTACAACATTCCAAACATTTGAGGCATCGATAAAAACATAAATCACATTTCCTTTTTTCTCTTTATCTTCTTGATTAAACATACTTTCATCGCTTTTATTTATTCTTTTGGTAAAGGGGGTCCTTGAAGTCCTTTTGTTTCTGGAACTCGAGGAGAGATATGATCCTTATGATAAATATCTTTATAAATCAAAAATGGTAAAAAAGCTGAAATTAAAACAAAAATTCCTACTCCAATAAATAAAACATTAAACCCAAACGCATTGGCAATTATTCCTCCTAAAGCCCCGGAGATCCCAGTTCCAATTCCAATAATAGTGGCTCTAGTAGCCCATTCAAAAGCTTCTTTCCCTTTATCAATATGACGTGTAAAGATTGCCGTCCAGCCAGGGATATTCATTGCCATTCCCAAAGAATAAAGCCCTCCTAAAGCATAAATATGCCAAGGCAAAGAACTAAAAATATAACCAAAAACTGCCCCGGCTGCCAAAATGTTTCCAATAATTACAAAATAAAGATCGTCTTTCTCTCCATGATTTTTATCTAAATATTTACCAAAAGGAATCATGAATAAGGACCTAACCCCGAAATAAATAGCCGCGGCAAACCCGGCTACCATAGCTGCTTCTCCCATGTCTCCAACTATAATCTTTTGGGCAATAAAAATAGCAAAAATTGGAACAATAAATCCAAAACCGGTCAAAAGAGCAACATCGGAAGCTATCATCACTTTTATAACTTTATTGATTGATCTAAGCATGTTGTTTTATTATATCTTTTAAAAATTCCAGTGTAAAATCACACAATTAGAAGTTAAACATCTCTATGTTTTTCCCTAAAATTCGCTTAGCGTACCTAATTTTTCTTTGTTTTTCGTCTCTTTCCTAATAATCCGCCAGTGGAAAAGGTATAAAGGCAAACCAATTAAAATAAAAGCTAAATTTTTAGAGGCGTCTTCGTGTCTTTGGCTAGTAAGATAATCTATTTTGGCTTCTGCTTCTTGCCATTGTTTGTAATTCTGATACCACTCTTTTATTGCTGTTTCTTCTTCTTCGGTTAATTCCCCTTCAGTTAATTCCCCGCCTTTTTGATATTTTTCAATTCTTTCTATTGAAATTGGAACTGTGCCAAAATGCTTATATTCCTGCCTGATTCTTTGAGGTTCTTCGGCTTTGGTAAAAATAAAGATCTTAAGTCCCATATCAACAAAGCTAACCGTACCAATGGTCAACAAAACTAAGCCAATCAAAGCAAAAAGATAAAGATAAATTGTTCTAACTAAAGAGTGTTTTTCCATTTTATTTTTTATTTAATTTTGAATTCTTCAACCTTTATTTAGGTAAACTTAAAACTATTTTAATCATACCGAATTTAAACAATTTAGCAAAAGAAAGTTTAAAACTTTTTTGGAATATTGACTTTTAAAATAAATTTGGTATAAGTAAATATATAAAATTAATTTAACTCAAAGCTGTTCATCCGCTTTCTGAAAAGCGGTTTTAATTTTTTCATGGAAATACGAAATATCGCAATTATCGCCCATGTAGACCACGGCAAAACAACCCTTACTAACGCACTAATGCGGCAAACGGGAATGTCGGAAGCCGGAGACACTATGGATAGCGATGCGCTTGAGCAAGAAAGAGGTATAACAATTTATTCAAAAAATACCTCTGTCTATTACAAGGGCACAAAAATAAATATAGTGGATACGCCGGGCCACGCTGACTTCGGTTCAGAAGTTGAACGTGTTTTGCGTTCCATTGACTCCGTGCTTTTAGTGGTTGACGCTCAAGAAGGCCCAATGCCTCAAACAAGATTTGTTTTAAAAAAATCGCTCGATTTAGGATTAAGACCTATCGTGGTGCTTAATAAAATTGACAAGTCCGCCGCAAGGCCTGATATCGTACAGGAGATGATTTATGAACTCTTCCTTGATTTAGGAGCAAATGACGAACAGCTTGACTTTACAACGATTTATACGATAGCTCGAGATGGAATTGCTAAAATAAACTTAGATGATGAAACTAATAATTTGACTCCCCTCTTGGATACAATCTTGAAAGAAGTACCGGCTTCTTCAAGTGAAGAGGTAAAGAATAAACCTCTGCGTATACAGCCCTTTAACCTCGCTTATGATAATTTCCTTGGACGACTTGCTATTGGTAGAGTTTACGAAGGAAAAGTAAATGATACTTCTAATATAATTATCAAAGACGTCGAAGGAAAAACCCGTAAAGGTAAGATTTCAAAACTATTCACTTTTGAAGGAGTAAAAAGAAAAGAAGTAAAATCAGTCAACGCCGGCGACATTGTAATGATTGCCGGTCTTCCTGATATATTTATCGGAGAAACCATTTGTGTGAACGCGGAACAGGAAGCTTTGCCGGCTATTAACATTGACGAACCAACTATCTCGTTAAATTTATTCACCAACAACTCTCCATTTGCCGGAAGGGATGGAAAATATGTTACGAACAGGCAACTCAAAGAAAGATTGAAAAAAGAATTGGAAGTTAATGTTGGCTTGAAAATTGACTTCTCTGCTATTGGCAACCACAAAATCTATGGCAGGGGCGAAATGCATATCGCAATTCTGCTTGAAAATATGCGTCGTGAGAGTTATGAAATGCAGATATCACAACCGCGCGTAATTATCAAAGAAGAAAAAGGTATAAAGCTTGAACCATTTGAAGAAGTTACCATTAATGTACCGGAAAAAATGTCCGGAACTGTTATCAAAAAACTCTCAATTAGATGCGGTAATATGATAGAAATGACACCGGAGCACGGTAATGTAAAAATCGTTTTTGAGATTCCGACCAGAGGATTACTTGGATATAGAAATGAGTTTGTGGTTGACACTAAAGGTGAGGGAATTATTTACACCAGGATTATTGGATTTAAACCTTACGTCGGCAATATCAAAAAGAATAACGTAGGGTCAATGATTTCAATGGCGACAGGGAAAACTCTCGGCTTCTCACTCTTTAATCTCCAAAATAGAGGAGCTTTATATATTAAAGCCAGCACAGAAGTATATGAAGGAATGGTTATCGGAAATACGGCAAAAGGACGCGATTTAACAGTAAATCCGACAAAAGGAAAACAATTAACAAATATGCGCGCCGCCGGATCCGACGAAGCAATTAATCTAACGCCGCCTATAAAATTAACGCTTGAAAAAGGTATGAGTATTATGAGTGAAAACGAATATTTAGAAATTACTCCAAATAATATCCGTCTAAGAAAACAATTCCTAACCGAAAATGAAAGGACTAAGGCAAGTAGAAATAAATAAAATCTTAAATCAGAACCTATTTAATTTAGAGCTCTTCTTTTTGGAACTTCTCTTCCTGGGTTGCATCTAATTTCCTGATAATCTTTGTTAACTCGGCGAAATGCTCTTTTTCGTCATCTCTAATATGACCTAAAATTTTCTTAACTTCCTCGTTGTCGGTTCCATCTATATGTTCCTGATATTGGTTTACTGCCTTTAATTCCTCTATCAAATCTTCTCTTAGGTTTTTTAAAGTTTTGTTATCCATATTTTTAATTATTTTTATTTTAGTTATGACCTTTAGTAAATCCTACCAAAAAACCATCAAAATGGGAACTTAAAACTTCCTTGAGGGACGTGAGGGGTGTTGAACATCCCTCAAAAGTTAATTTAATACCGCTATTTAAAAAAGATGGGGATTTCTAAAGCATCGTCATACTCCGGCAAGCCGGAGGGATTGTCTTTTCTAAGTATTAAATTTCCATTATCGCCGTAAGTTGGTTTTTCGAATTCCAAAATCGCTTCAAAAGGCACAAAATCTTCAGTCATCCACTCATCTTCCGTCCGGGCAATACCTTCGGCAATTATAAGCCCATCCCAATTAGTCAATATGATTGGAAAATCTCCTTCAAAAAACCACGTTCCCCTCGCCTCACCTTTAATAATGAGAGGGCTGCTGATAGATTGATTAGGACGAGGCGCATCTAACCGTATTAAATTTATCTTTTCTAATTCATTTCCAATGTTCTCAACATAGGTATTATCTCCACTACGGCATTGTCGGGGATAACTCTCCATAACCGGATTGCCTTCAGCAACACATTCCATGAAATTAGTTGCTCCTCCCTGCGTATTTAAATTCCAATCCTTATTACAAACAACTAGCACCACAACCGCTAAAATCGCTAAACTTAAAATAATTAACAAAACTTTTTTCATATTTCTATAATACCGTAAAAACTCTTTTCTATTCCCTGTTTTTCTTGCTTTCATGATAATTTTTATATTGTGAATAACTATTATTTTTCAATAAACGCTTGTGATATGCTAATAACATCCACAAGAAAAAACACCTCTTTAGATTTCGTCCTCTAGCGGTGCTTTTTCATTTTTGCTCTAATTTCTTTCGTAAATTATCCATAAACACAATTTTCTCCTTGGTTTCATTATTTCAATTTTCCCACTCCTATTACATATAAAGGTATTTCATCATCAATAAGATCCAAGGCTTTTATTACAACGTCATCCAAAAAACCACCCACACAACAAGAACCCAACTCTTCTTGGGCGCAGATTAACTGTATATTTTGAGCCATATGACCTGCTTCAATAAAGGAATAGGGGTATGCCTTATATCCATATTTTATTTCCAGCCGAGATATTACAGATGTTAAAACAAAAGCTACGGCTGTGTTTTTTAAATGAGAAGATATAATTTTTTCTTCTTTTTTACGGAAATCTTTTTCCAAAAGCAGTTCTAGGTTGTCATCTTTTATATTATAGTGATAAACTCCGGGATTAAGACCTATCACGCTAAAAGAAATAATGTATGTTTCAACGGGAAATCTTGCTCCGCCTGAAGGATAGGTCCTTTTTTCGGGGCTACGTTCAGAATCCACTATCCCATTGCTTCTTAATACAACCGCCAACTCTTGAAGAGAAATTCCCTTCTTAGAAAAAATTCGTGTTGATTTCCGCTTACTCCACAATTCATTCAATCCTTTAAAGGTTTTTCTATCGTTTCCAGAGGTTTGGGGGAGAGAAATTGAGGGTAATCTGGGATATGTTTTATAAAAAGCGTGAGAATAAGCAATTGGAGGAAATTTTCCTACATCTACAATCTCCTTCAACTTGGTCTTGTTATAAAAGGTTTTGGTATCTTTTATCATTAAGATATTGGGTGAGGTTTTAATGTCTTATTATATTTTATCTCTCCATAATGAATACTGTAAAGAGCTCTGAAATTTTCGTCCAAATACAACGGGTGTAATTCGGGAATTATCACCTTTTTCCCTTCAAAACCCTGTTTTCTAACCTCCGGGAGGGTTATATCCGCGCTAAAAATGTTATACCCTCTAGATTTAATTTTATTAACAGCCTCATCTTCGGTAATATCGCCTTCTGCAAGTTTGTTATAATTCACTTTGTTAGAACTTTCTAACCAGAAATTTAAATCTTCTATTCTTTCCAAAGAATACCAATAGAAAAACCTTCTAGTCATAGAATCTATTTCGTTTTCTTTTGGTAGATTAGTAAGATGAAATTTTCTGATAAGCCTACTTACCCCCCTCCACTGGATAGACTCCAATAAAGCTTCTTTTATAGCGTCTTTGTGTTTAAAGTTAGAGCTAGCCCCCACACAAACTGCAGGTCCAAGCCCTGTTCTATCTAAGGTAACTACCAAAGAACTAGGAATTTCCAAATCTGTAGTTATGTCAAAAATATAAGGTTCTAACTGATAACGTCCCAAATAGTCAATCGTTTCTACTATTTCATCTGGTAGATTCGTCACTCTCGCAAGGTGTTTCTTTTTAAGATAAGCAGAGATTGAGGCGTCTCGCTCAATAGATTCAAGAAACCCAGTTTTAAAAGCATGATTTTCTCCAATAGGTCCTAAAGCAGCCCCCGTACTTATCATTTCCTTTCTTATGGGAAATTCATCACTAAATTGGAGAGAGAGGAATACCAATTGAGCGGGAATAAAAGTATTTTTTCCAGTAGAAATGTTTTCAACAGGCCACCAACGATATTCTTCATTCCTTATTCTCTTTAAGTACTGCCTTTTATCACCTAACTGCTCTCCCGAATAACAACGGAACGATTCTGGATCTACAAGCTTATCTTTATTAGAAGAATATTTAGAAACAAAAAAAATCCTCTTGTCAGGATTGAATAAACATAATCTTTCTAACAGCTCCCCAGCAGATTTTATTTTAGCTACGATTCTATTCTCATCAAAACCATTACCAAATTGGTTAATAATATAATACTTGCTTTTTACTCTCCTGCTAGGAAAGCAAGCATACGCTGGAATTTTCGGCTCATCGGTAAGATAAATAACTCCTTCGGGTTCTTCTATTAATCCCGTACCCACTAAGGAATTCAAAGCGGACTGGAAATACATTTTATTCTCCATCTTTGAAAAATGAAAGATTTACACCTTATTTTCAGTCCTATAGGTTATGGGTTTAGCTCTACAGCTTGTTGTTGCGCAAGTAGCATGATTACCCACTGTTGTGTTTATGTATTTTTCCAATCCTCCGCCTGAAAAAGATTTTTCCTCTTTTATTACATAATAAGGCGCATTTTCTATATATGAAGCTTCTGCTAAAAGTTCTTTTAAAGAAACTCGTTGCGTTTTTTTATTAAAACCCGAACCCGTAATCACGTTCTTTTCTTGATTTATTTTTTTCATAATAAATTAAATAAACTATTAGTAATTTACCGACCTTTAAAAAGAGTAATCCATTATGAATAGTATGTCAATTTTTTATATCAGAAAAGTTACGATCAAAAGCTCATGAAATAAAGGTACACTATGATTTACTCTTATTTACACTATGTCTTATTCAAACGTTTCAAATCAATATAAAAAACCCCAAAAGGGGTTGGTTTTACGGCGGTGAATTAAAATAATACAACTCACCATTATAAGTTGTGCTTCGTTCTGTCTATACAGGGAAATGAATCTATTTACGCCGTTTACTGGCTTTTTTTGCCAACATTTCACGTTTTATCGCAAGCCGTTTTTTGGTCTTTTTTGAATGAGACCTTTTTTTCTTTCCTACTCCCGTATCTCTTTTTGCCATATATACAATCATACACTATTTAACTTCCAATTCTAAACAACAAGAAAAGAAGTTGGAAACTTTTTATAACTTCTGTATAAAAAACCCCCGAGCAAAGGGGGAATTTTTTTCAAAGGTTGTTTTCCTTCAATTAAGGCAGATGACTAAATAAAACTTTCGGTGACACTTCGGATAAAATAACTTAATCTCAACGCTTTGCTGTCCTTTACAAACCTCCATTCTTGCGAGTTTCATAATTTATTCCTCCTCTCTTTCTCTTCGGTTATACCTTACCGCAAATATTAATGCAACTATAATTACTACTGACACTATAATTTTTAAAACTGTCATAACTTACCTCCTTAATTTTTAATTTACTGCTTTCATTATAACACGTTAGCCCAAAGAAAAAAGCTGCTAGAAATTTCTAGCAGCTTTTAATGTTTTAGCTTACCGGTCTTTCTTTTCGGTAAGTTTGGAAGATTTAGAAGGTTTCTTAGTCTTTTCTTCCGGAGTATAAGTGCCCGGAAGTCTGAGTACTCCATCTCCCGTCTCATCATTAAAGGTAATATCAACAGCAGTTCCGTCTTTTAAAATCCGGTGCTTCTCCGCTTTCACAGGAGAGTTATCGGTTTTAAATTCACTAATGAATCCACGGAATGTGATATACCCATCCTTGATGTTAAGCGGTCCCTCTGAATTTCTTTCAAAAGTATTCTGGGGACGCACAAAATAAACTACCGCCGCCCTTCCAAGTTTGTTCTCAACAATAATACGGAATTCGACAAAAGCTCCAACTTTTCTTACCTCTTTTGCAGAATCAAAGAGAAGAACGCCGAGAACTCCGTGTAACGGGCCTTCTATAATTTGAAACTCTGTTTGTTTTCCCACGGAATTCAAAAGTAAGGCTTTTACTTGATTTGGTTTCATGATTTCCTCCTTTTATTTAATTTTCAAATAACTATTTAACTAAAAACAGAATAGCACATTTCTGTGCTATTTGTCAAGGACTTACTCTCAAGCCTGAAATTTATATTTACCTTTTTATATTTTGTCAAAAACCGCCGTTTTGACGATTCTTGAAACCTCTCGGTCGGCTTATTCTATACAAAACTCACAATTTTTTTAGTTAATTCATCTTTTCCTTTGTTTGTTTTGGCTGAATATCCCAAAACCGGTATATCTCGCGCTTCTTTTCGGATTAACGAAAGCTGTTTTTCCACGGCATTTTTAGCTAATTTATCAATTTTGTTTGCGACAATAACGATTTGATGTTTATTTGCCTCAAGAATTTTTATCATATCCCGGTCAAGAACGGTTAAACCGACTTTAGCGTCAATAATTAAGAAAACTGCTTTAGGTCTCGCATTGGAAAATTCCACATACCAAAAAATTCTTTTGATTATTTTGTTGCGCTCCAATATTGAACGCTTCGCGTATCCATATCCGGGAAAATCCACAAAATAGAAAGAATTATTAATGCGGAAAAAATTCGCTTCACGTGTTTTCCCCGGCACCTTGCTTGTTTTTACAAGGTCTTTTTTGCCGACTAAGGAGTTGATCACGCTTGATTTCCCCGCATTAGAACGGCCAAAAAAAGCGATGTGTGGTAAATTATCTCCCAAACCGTAATCGTCCCCGATAACACCTTTAACAAATTCTGCTTTTAATATTTTCATATTTATTTTTCACTTTCCAATCTTGCTTTAAGTAAAAAAATGGTTTCTTCACGAAGCTTAGCTCGCGCCCAATCTTTTTGGTTTTCGGTCAAAAATTCGCCGAGGCCGTCTAAAATATTTCGATTATTCATTTTTTCTAATAATTTGACGCATTGCTCCAATGTTTTCTTAAAAGACATACCGGTCCTTTTCTCTACGATCTCTTTATTGATTGGCCAGTTATTTTTGGTAAAAAAATACACATCAAAAACATCTCGGCTTGTCTTGCCGACTCGTTCGTACATCGCCATCAATTTATTAGCAAACATATCTTCGCGGATCATGACGAGCATAGAAATACCAAGTAATGTTTTGAGTTCGTAACGAGAGCCAAACTTTCTACGATTCACTTCAATCTTTATATTCTGAGCTTTCTGATTATATGAAAGAATAATAATCAAATTATAACGTTTAATTCGTGACTCCCGTATTTCCCCATAGCCCTGAGTAATCTTTAAGATTTTTTCTAATACCTCTTTCTCCTTACCCTCATTCAAGAGATCAAAATCAAGATCAACTGAATAACGGTTTAAACCATAAAACATAAGGGCGGCCGTTCCGCCCTTGAAACCAAGATGCGGAGCAATTGTTGTGTCAGTATAAATTTCTTTGAGAATTTGAAGCTGTATATTTTTGTGTATTAAGTAATCTAATGTCATAGGTTTATTTGGTATTTTTATAATATTTAAAATACTCGTTGACTTTCTTTATCATTCTCTTGTTATTGTAAATAGGCAAAACCTCAAAAACCTTATCCCAGTCCAAGGGGTCTAAGTGGTCAAAATGATAGTCCTTGCTTACATAGATTCTATCCAAAAAAGCCCTCTCTTTTGTAGCAATGGCGTAACCGTCTTTGTGTTCAATGCCGGTAGTATTTGACAAAACATAACTCTTCATTCGTACAAATATAATTTTTTGGCCATCTATGTCTATCTCTCTATTTACATACGATGCAGTAAAAATATTGCCGTAATACTGAAAATTAATCCCGGCCCGGGTCAAGACGGTCTCAAAACTGATATACGAGGGTGTATAGATTCTTGTCGCCAATTCAAACTTGTCGTAATTTTTGTCTTTTGCGTACAAACCACGACGAACTCTAATTAACTTTCCCGCCTTAACATACTTGTTTAATCTGGCGCTGACCGTATTTTTTCTTTCTTCGGACCACAACAAAGCAACATCTTTAGTTGAAAAGATGGTTTTAGAGAATCTTAACAAAATTCCCAAATATTCTCCTTTTGTAGGTTTTTTATCCATTTTTATACTGGAAATTACCTTAAAGGTTATTTCCAGTTCATATATTACTACAAAGCCGGTTTTTATGCAACCATCAGTTTGTAAAATGGATAAGTAAAATGGAGTCAGCTCTATTTACGCTGATAATTATATATGATTCTGCCCTATTAATTTATCTTTAGTAATTCAATATCAAACACAAGTGTTGCGTTCGGCGGAATTGGACCTCCGGGCGTACCGGTCGCGCCATATCCCAAAGATGGCGGAATAGTTAATTGTCTTTTTTCCCCAACTTTCATACCCAAAATTCCTTTTTCCCACCCTTTTATCACGTGTCCCTCGCCAAGCATAAATACAAAAGGCTGTCCATGGTCATAGCTAGAATCAAATTTCGTTCCATTAGTTAATTCCCCAATATAATTTACGGTCACAGAATCACCAACTTTTGCTTCTATTCCACTCCCCTCTTTTAATGTTTTTATTTGCAACTCATCAGACATTTTTGTTTGATTATTATTAACAAGCTGGGTATTTGATTCATTTTTAAAGAATAAAAAATAAACCGCTAACAGCACCACAATTAAAACAATTACTAATATGATTAATGTTTGTTTTGGCATATATTATTTTTGTTAATTTATTTATAAGTTAAGAAAAAGGAGTTAGTAGCCTTTTTCTTCAAAGTCTTTCCAATCTCCCCTTTTCTCTAACGGGATTCATATTTTTCTATACCTTGTGCTTCGGCCAAGGCCGATGCGTTCGACTAATTTCAAATCCTTCAGCCGGGAGAGCGCTTGTTTAATGGTTACTTTAGGAATCTTGCCCTTAAGCTTTTTATCAACCCCCGCAACGCTTAAAGTTTTATCTCGGTCAAATAAGTTATAAACCTGTAATTGTTTTTCGGAAAGTAATTTCTCCGGCTGTTCCGCTTCCATAATTTTCTTTGCCTTTTTTGTCTGCTCAATCAGGGTGTCCAAAAAGAAATTAATCCATGTAGTTATATCTTCATTTTTGGTTTTATGTTTTTTTTGAGTGGCTCGTAATGCCAAATAATATTCAGTTTGATGATCCTCAATAATTTCTTCCAAAGACACATAAGGAACATAAGAATAGCCTTCTTTTAGAAGAAGAAAATTCGTTAGGGCCCGGGAAAGCCGACCATTGCCATCGTGAAAAGGATGAATGGCCAAGAATTCAAAAACAAAATTAGCAATCGCAAGTAAAGGATGTAATTCATCTTTTTCTAATTGTTCTTGTATCCAAAATAAGATATCATCCATTTCTTTTTTAACTAAATAAGGCGGCGTTGGTCTGAAAAGAACAATTTCCTCGCCTTTTTCATTTTTAGCAACAACAATATTATCAGTGGTTTTATATCTGCCTTGATGTTCTTGATCTTTTTTTGAGAACTTCAGCATAATATTATGGAATTGTAAAATCTGCCCTTCGGTCAATTTAAGGGTTTTGTAATTATCAAAAATTCTTCCCAAAAGATTGGCGTAACCGGCGTTCTCTTCTTCGTCTCGGCCTTTGGGAGGTCGTGATTTAAGCCCTCGCAAAAGACGGGCAATTTCTTCGTCTTCCATTTTGGCTCCTTCAATACGGGTGGACGCTCCTGTGCTGGTAATGATTACTGATTGTTTAAGACGACCCAAAATTTGGGGACCTAAACGCAGGCTTCCTCGCCAAAGTCCTTTGAATTCGTCAATTTTAGCAACCTTGCTTAATATTTCCGATGTCAGCCTTATTCGTTTTTGAAAGCGATTTTTCTCCATTGTTTTACTTATTTTATCGTATATTACTAACTATATACAATTATATACGATAGTATTCTAATGTCAATAACCACAATACATTAGAAAAAGGGGTTAGGAGCTTTTTCTTTAAGAAATCTCCCCTTTTCTCTAATAATAACCCGTAAATTAAATCTATCAACTACTTTAAACCCAAATTTCTTTCAGGTCCGGCCATCTCACAAAAAGAAAAACCCCGAATGGGGTTTTCTTTTTGCTCCGCACTGTGAACAACGTTAGAACCACAATACAGCGACAAAATGAGTATATTTATATCCCTGACTTAAGTCCACAATCTTAACTTAGCAAGATAAAAAGGCTTTTTCAATTCTACCCCACCCCGCTACTCACTATTGTTTTTGATAGTTAAAATCCAATTTCGACCAGTCACCGTAATATTCCAACAACAAAACTCCAAATAAACCCAATAATAATTGCGGCGATTGCGATACCTTTTCCTTTCTCGTGAGTGTGCTTAATTTGTGTCAATGCAACAATTCCCAAGATAAAGCCAACGATTCCAGCAAGGCCAACTCCGAAAATCGAAATTATTGAGAGAACCAAACCAACGACAGCAGACTTATTATATTTCTGTTCCGTGGTTATCTTCTCTATTTCCTTTGTCGGTTGATTATTTTCCATAAGTTTTGATTAAATATTTCCTGCACGAATTCCTTTACGCACAAGTGCGTTGAAAGTGTTGGATTGTTCAATTTCTTTTTTGTATTTTTCTGAGTCGGATTGCGCGCGTTTCTCAATGTAGATATTTATCCTATCTTTTAACTCATACGGCAACGGTCGATCATCACCTTTTGTATGGGTTGTGTCGTCGGGATCACCATATGTTGGATGAAATTTCCTAACTTCATCAGCAGCTTTTTCAGCCGCTTTCTCCTTTGAAGATTCAGTGCTATTTTGTAATTCGTGGATAAACAATGCCATGCGAGAAATTTCATCCTGCTTCAACATCATTCTTCGTTCAATATCGTTTAGATTCCACCACCAACAAACATCGTTCTCTGTGACGCCCTCCTCTTTTTTGCGAGGTAATTTTTGACGAACACTCTCTGCAATCTTTTTTATTGTTTCGTTGTCCGCCTCTGTCTTACCAAAAATAATGTCTCCGAGGTTTTGGGGCAGATTGTATGTTCCCTCTGCTTTGGATTCCTCAATCGCTTGATTAAGCATGTCCTCAACATTTTCCATTGCCTCGGCTCCCATTGTTACGCTCATCATTTGCGTATATTGGTCAAGCAAGGCTTTTTCTACATCGTTGTATTTTGAAAAATTAAAAAGTCCCATATATTTAAATTAAATTTTTAAACCAATGCACTTCCATAGATTTATTTAATCGTTATCTTTTCCAAAATACTTTTCTGTTGTTTTTTTGATTTCTTCTGTCGCTAATTTATCTCTTTTATCTTTCTCCATTACCCCCCAAATAATTTTACCAATAGACAATAAACCGAGAACGGCGAGAAGAAATGTTACGACTTCATTCTCCTTAATTAAACCATATATCAAGCCACCAATAACTCCTACAAATATCAATAATCTAATAATGTCTTCTATGATATTTCTTATATTCATACGTTTTTTAATTTTTTCTTTCATAGGTTCATTTCTTAATTTGATAGTTTTCGTTAAATAATTCTTTATAAATCCAACCTAATATTCTTATCTCGGAGGAAATAAGACTATCAGATAAATAATTATATTTAAAATCCTCCCTTTCTTTATCAGTTTTAATTTTTGATAGTTCAGCTTTTAAGTCAAGGTTGAGACTAACGCTAAGCCCATACTTGTAGGCAATCTCTCCCGTAGTAATCAAAGTCTTTTCAGTTTGTTTTTCTATATAATCTATTCTTTTTTCAAGAGATTCTTTTAAACTCATATTTGTATTTTCTGACACTTTCGCAGTAACAATTAAATCTAGCCAAACTTTAAGAATAAGCCACCTTTCTATTGGTTTTGCTCCTTGTGGGTTATTTACTTTTTTGACTAAAACATCTGGATTATTATCTTCATTACATTTGGGTCTAATGCCCTCATCAAATAAAATATGAACAGCTTCAGAGCTGATAATCTGCATCTGCTTATCGTTTTGTAGAAACCACAACAAAACTCTCTCAAGGTGGGAAATATTAGTAAAATTCTCGAGGGTCGTTTTCGGGGGCAAATTTCTTTTAAATATGTTCATAGATTTATTATACCCCACCCCTGTTATCACTATTTCTTTTAACCGATTTTCTTTTAGGAAATTTTCATTTTTTCACTTCTATATTTAGAGACGGTTACATTTTATACTATTTTAGTTTAAATCACGGGTTCGCTACTTGAATGCATTGATAGTCATAGTAATAATCCCAACCATCAAAGAAATATCCTGGATGATAAACAGATTTATCACACCCTGACACTACTCTTTGAGTACAATTACTATTCCAGTAAAAACTATGCCCATCCCAATATTTATCACTGTAAAGTAAGGCGGGAAGACAAGAGGTTTGATTGGTACAATTACTATCTCGGTAATAATTAACCCCGTCATAATAATAACCAGAATATGACGGTGATGGATCACAGGGTTTTATGTGTTTAGGATACGAGTAATAAATACTATTGTCCCACACTTTTGTTATTTTAGCGTTCTCGTATAAGTAATCGCTCGGTAATTCTCCTATTTCCCAATCCTCTCCTGTGGTTTCGTAATAATAATACCATTTGTCTCCTACTGGATAATAATAGCCCGACTGGGAATGTGCCGTATTAACACCCACCCCCATATGATTATGAAATTCAATTAATACAGTTCCCAACCCCGTGGCTTGGACAAGTGAAGCAAATAAATATGAAGTGTCCTCACAATCGCCGTTTCTTTCAATAAATGTTTCTACTGGATATTTCGGATATTCATCAAAACTTGTGTAGTAATCCTCAATATAAGGTAAACCTTGAACAAAACTTACTATAAATGAGGTTAGATGATAATTTTTTTTCTCCGCATTTTTTTTTAATGCTTCGGCTATTTTTTGAATAAAAGGGTCGTCTGGGGTTACATATTCAAGACCGTGAGGACTTCTTGGTTTATTCTTGTAATACTCATACCAATCTTCGTGTATTGAATGATTCCAAGTCCAGACTGTTCCTTTATATTCCCATTCAAAATGTTGGGCAAGATATCTCCCGCCACCAGCAGGATGTAAGTCTTCTCCATCGTCTATTCCATCCCCATCGGAGTCCGACTTCAGGTCTGATATCCCTAAAACTAATTCTTCTCTATAGGTTAATCCGTCTCCATCACTATCAGCATTTAATCTTTGTTCTTCGGCTTCTTTTTCTGATAATTCTTGCTGAGCAATTTTTTTCTCTACTTCTTCTTCTTTTGTCCTTTGCTCAGCTTCTTCTCTGGCTATTTTCTCTCCAGCAAGCTCTCCCTCAACCATTTTTCTTTTTGCTTCTTCTATCTTTGTTTGAGCTTTTTGATAATAAAAAGAGTTTTCTGAAAGTTTTGATAATAAATCTACTGTCTCTTGTAAATTGCTTTTATTAAATTCATCTAATCCTTGGGTATATTTTGACTTGTCTTCCTCTAATTTTTTATTTTCCTCTATTTCACTGGAGATTTTTTCTTTTTGTATTCCTAAGACCTTAACAAACCATTTATTTTCAGTAATTTTTAATTTTTCGTTTGCTTCGTTATATTTCTCTTCCTTAACTAATTGATTAGCTTCTTTGACCGAGCCAGAGATTTTCTTATATTCAACTGCCCCATAGCTTATTCCTGCAACCCCCACTGTAATCACTAAGATGATTGGCAAGAATGCTACAAAACTTTTTTGTTTAAATTTTATTTTTGGCAAAGTAATTCCGCTCAATTTGAATTGAAAGATACCTTTAATCTTTTTTCTAAATAATAGAAAAAATGTCTGTATAAAACTCTTAATTTTCTTATTCTCTAAAGTAACCTGCCCTTCTTTTGGTTTTAAAATTATTTTAAACTTTTTCCGTATTAAGATGAAAACTAACGAAAGAAAAATAAAAACAAGGGTGGTTATTAAACCAGTTTGGACATTCTTATTTTTAAAAAAAGAGGCGAGAGAGATACTTTTATTTTTAGATTCATTCTCTTCTTTAGTAACTCCAACACCTTCAGATTGAGATATTAGTTTTCCTTCAGGCTGAGATAAATTTTCTACCTGTTGAAAAGTAGTAAATGCCTGTTTAACGTTTTCTGGGATTATACTTTCGTGTATCCATCCTTCTGCCCCAGCCGTTTCAACAACAGTCTTGTTATTAACCACTATCGCACTATACCACTCTCCCTGTTTTCCTTTTAATATTACCTTCCCACCCCAAGTTCCCATCCATACCAATTCACAAGAAAAAGATGGGCATTCCCGTATGATTTCATTATCTGCAAGTTCAAAAGAAATATTATCAGGCTTTTTCTCTTCCGAAATAAACAACTTTCTAATATCTGGTGGAATCACACTTTCGGGCATCCAACCTTCTGTTGTACTCCAAGATGCTTGTGGTAATATTCTCCCATTATCTCCCCCACATCCATTAATTTGATGTGCATTTTCATCATAAATACCTCTCTCAGTAAATTTAACTTTATACCAATCATTAACTTTATATAGAACTTCTGTGAATGGACACATGGCTCCATATTTACTTATCTTGCAATTAAACGAGGGACAATACCTAACCAAGCCAGCACCATTATATAAACCAATAAATTCAGTAGGTTTTAATGTTCCAGTGGCAGAAACGGAATTAAAAACCAAAAAAATTGAGCTTAATATGCCTAAGAATAATATAATTCTCTTAATTTTTTCTTTCATAGATTTATTTATAAAAATCTTCTATGAGGACATTATATTTATAAGCAAGACTGTTATATTGGCCTACTTTTCTGCTATATTCGTTATATTTAGCTTCATATTTTGTATAAGCAGATTCTTGCTGAGAATATAGCTTACTATATTCATTATATGAAGTATAATCTCCCAACAGCTCGTGTCTTCTATAAGCCGCTTCACTTTGCTGTTCATAATAATTTACACTATTTTCTAGTTGATTAGCTTCTTCATCCAAAGAAATTATAACCCAATATAATCTAGTGATTTCGCTTTCTAGTGTTTCTATTTTTTGTATTGTTTGAACTGTCTCAATTATTCCCTGATAGCTATTGCCATCTGCTATTACATAAATTTCTGCGTCTTCTAACCCATCGAAACCAAATACGCTTTCTTCTTCAAATAACTTTATAGGTGTTCGTGCTTTAGGTATTCCAGTATCAATATCTATCGGGATGTCTCCTATTTTAAAGCCCGTTTCTACAGTCTCCGTGTAGCAATAACCAGAATTATATGAAGAGTATCCCTTAGGACACTTAACTGCTGGCACTATATGACCAACTTCACCTTCTACTATTGGATCATAGTTGAATAAAGCAACCCCATAATCTAGTTCTTTTATAAGTGATACGGCTAAGAAGCTCTTGCCACTACAAACTCCCTTATTATCATATAAAACTTCGTAGGGATACCTTGGATATAAATCCTCGGGTTTATTGGAATACATAACCAATTCAAATCTATCTTCGTCATATGGAATTGATTGAACAAAAGCCACGGTGAATTCTAATAATTCATCATCTCTTAATCCGTCTTTTGAGGATATTGTTTTAATCCTCGATGCGATTTTAGAAATTGTGTTATCTTCTTCTGCTTCTTCTAAAAATCTTTTGAGGCAATCCCTATAACCCTCTTCCTGCCAACAATATTTATCTGGATTTGAGTTGTAATAATCATAAACTGTTTTATAAAAAGTCTCTGTCATAAGATAATTAGAGTCATTGTATTTCCATTCAAAGGTTACAGTTTTTGGTTCTGCTAGCTGAGGAAATTCTCTTGTTCCAAATCCACCATCAGAAATAATACTCCAAAGAACTAAAAATGTGATAATTATAAAAAGAGCTGGCTTCCAGTGCTTATAAAAAATATGTATTATATTTGTATGTCTCTTTTGTCTATCTTGTTTTTGGGGATGACCAATATACTCTACTCTATACTCATCAGGGACTTCAGGATAATCACTCTTTTCTTCTTCTTTAAAATTCACCCTCGAACCACAGTACCCACAAAATTTATCATCTTTGGATATTTTTCTTTTACATGCTGGACAAATCATATTTTCTTTGAGGTTCTACAGGATAAATCCCTTCACGTCTGGGTCTCCAGGATGTTCCTGGGTTTCTTTCCTCAAAAGTTCTTTGTACTTCTCTGAAAGCTCTGAGTCCTTTTGAAGTTTTTTAGCAAGACCCTCATGTTTTCCCATTACCAAAAGAAGTGACACCACCCAGATAAATAAGATGAAGTTAATAATTTTAACTGGGGCTGATATATAAATAAGAGAAATTACAGAGGAAATAAGAAATAGGATAGAGGAAATTTTTTGTGTTTTCCAAAGACGAACCACGGCCATAATCATAAATACCAGCATTGCTATTGCTGATACCGCAATTAAAACTGTTGGCGCGGTATAATTTCCCGCAAGATCTTCTACTGAAGATATAACCGAAAGGATATAAGCTCCTATTCCAAAAATTGCAAGAGTTTTGCTTCTCATGATTTTTGCTTTATTTTAAACTCTTTTAGCATTGTTTTGATTATATCGGCTTTTACAAATACTTTTGCTAATTTGAAAACTGCAAATCTTTTTCCTTCAACCTTTTTATCTTTTAGATTTCCGCCAGAATAGAATTTGGCAAAGGTTGAACATAATAAAAATTTCAATTCTTCTTCAGTATTGTTGGATTTTTCATTTGTTTCTACTGCATCTAGTAATTTTCCAAGCACATCAATCTTTTTCTTAATTTCGTTTTCGTCCAAATGCTTTATCTCATTAAGAAATCGGGTGTACAAAAATCCAATAGTCTTTCCAATTTCTTTATTAGAGATTTTGCCACTAAAGTTTACCTTACAACTTACCATTAAATCGGCAATAATAAGTGAATACCCGAGCTCTTTTAGTTCCACCGCGTCATTCTTATTTAGAACCTTAAATTCATCGGCCATTGAAATCAACTTTTCAGAATTAGCATCATAAAAATTTACGCTATTGAAAATAGCGTCTCCGATAAATTGTCCGAAATCAATATTTTCCTTGAAAAAAGACATATTGAAAATTATTTATAAAAGATTGTTTATCTGAATAAAGGATAAAAATAAAGCAAACAATATAAACCAAAAGAGGGCTTTAATTTCGGAATTCCTTTTGCCTAACGCAAGAATTATATTCCCGCCAAAAGTCAAACCAAGTAAAAATACTAAAACACTATTAAAACTTACTCCAAAAATAACAAAAAATGGAACTACACCCAATATTAAAAATAATATCAATGCACTAAATGCCGCGTTACTTATATTTAATTTTTCCTTAATCCATTTCATAGGTATTTTAAACAACGTCCTTACTATTTTTTCGTATTATTATTTATACTTTCAATTTTTTTTGTTTTTTGATGACCATTCATTGATCATGAATTTCATGTTTGACTTATATTCTTGCTGCAAACGATTTCGAGTATTTTTTCCAATTCCTATTCTTAGAATCTCCGTATAAACTTTTCCAAGTGTAATGATTATTGTATTTAAAATTGGAATATGCACTGTAATAAACACAAAAATACGCACACCGATAAACATTGTAAACGGCATAACCCATAAAAGATGAAGTTTAGAAAAATCAGTTAAAGTAAAAAACAAAGTCACCAATAACATTGATAGATTAACTAATGAGGTGGTGACTATGACAGGTTTTACTCTTACACCATACATCCATATTAATGTTAACAACCAAGCAATTATAAGTAATATTGTTTCTACAATGTCCATATTTTACTTTATTAAATTTTCTACTGAAACGCTTAAAATTTCAGCAATTTTTACTATTATTCAAATTCTTTCCATATAAAAACATTATACCTTATGGGTATAATATTTTCATGCGGAGGGGTGGAATTCCCTTACAGGCCGGGGTTTTCAGATGCTCGTAAACTCACACACATCAAATCCTTCGAATCCACCCCGCAGAGCAAAGCAGTTTGCTCTGCTCCTCCTTACCTATTTTTCATTAAGCCCCGACTAAAGTCGGGAAGAAATAAGGTGCGCACCACTCGGGTTAAGAACCATTAGATATCAAGCAGTATAAGGATTTTTGAGACGATTTTCCAAAGAGATTTTGAGATCTTAGGGTCGGGGGTCAAAATAAGACAGAGACGAATAAGACGAGGTCCGATGGATATTTGGCACGTCTCATCTTATATTCGCTTCATTCTTTTTGTTAAGTAATGGTAGGTTATAATTTTTCGGTGTGGTGACACTTCGGATAGTTAGAGCATCCTAAAAATTTTCCGTGTTTGCCTTTTCGTTCCACAAGTTGCCCGTCACATTTCGGGCATTGCTTGACTGCTTGCACTATCGCAACCTCTTTATTTGTTCCGCCTGTCAACCGAATATATTCGAGTAGCTGGTGACTGTCAACGAGTTCTATTGGTTTGTCTTCGGCAAATTTTTCTCCGTCGAGAGTAAATTTATTGGTTGTAATAAAATACCCTTTCGCATTTGTTAACCTATCGGCAATCGCACCGTAAAAATCTCGGACAGCACCAACCCCAACAGAGTTTCTCTTGGAGTATCTCTTGCACTGGATATAGTGATCCCTTCCGTCTTTTGTCGCAACAATATCTATGCCACCATCGCCTTTTCCTCCGGTTACTTTCGTAACATATCCTAATTTATTAAAAAGCTTTGCGATGTATTTTTCAAAATCATCCGGTTGCATGTTCCGCAACCATTGGATTATCTCTCGTCCAGTCCTCCATTTTTCTCCTTGGCGAAATTTTCTCCGAATTCTCAACTCGTCCAGTTCATAGCCAAGTTGATCGAAAACAATTCCGATTATCCCGAAAAGAAGCAGTATAACCCATAATTGCCACAAAGACATAATGACTGACCACGTATTTTTCAAAATTTCCCAAAAATCAATACTCATAAATTTATTTTTCTAATTTTTAATTTTTTTAGGAAATTTAAAAACGAAAATTGAAATTATCAAAAACACTGTAACTACAAAATCAACAATAACCCAAAAATCTCGTCCAAAATAAAGAGGAATAAACGGATTAAAAATCACTGCAAGAAATCCGAAAATCCAAACCCATTTCTCTTTTTGCACTTCATACGCCATCCATGCAATATATGCCGTACTTGCAAAAACGACAAATCGCAAAAGCGTAAAAAATCCGTAAGGCCAGCCGTCAAACAAAGCGATGAGCAAAAAGGCAACGGCGATAAGTAATGCGATGTTTTTCTTTTTGTTTGGTTCCATAATTTTTATATCCTAGAAAAACAACCAGAGAAGGAAAAGGAAAATAGGGATATAAAACCAATTTTCTTTGAAAAAGGATAAAACATTTTTATTTTTTACCGCCTCTATAAATGAACTAACCCCGAAGAAAACCATACCGCCCAAAATTAACACTTTTATAACCAACCAAATGCCGTCCCACACGCTACTGAATGAAACATTAAATCCGAAAATATAGATAATGCCCCAAATTATCAATGCCAGAATTGTTAGAAATAAGAAAAATATAAAGAAATAACTTGCAAGACCAATTGCTATGGGTGTCCCTATAAAGAGAGTAACCAATCCCCAAATTATTGAACCTTCCGAAAATAACGAAATTGCCAGACCTATCATTGATAAGCCTGCAAAAGCAACAAATAAAAATCGCAGAATAGTAAATGAGATATAGAGAAATCCACCACCTACAACTAAACCGCCTGTGCCTACACCCTTAAAAATCTTTTTAAGAAAACTCTCTTTTTTGACTGTTTGCGCTTCAAAAGCTTCGTTTGGAATAATCTCGTTTTCATTTTCAACGTCGTTGATGTCATCATATTGATTTTCCGATTCTATAAAATCATTCTCTTCTATTTCTTCATTATCTATAACTGTACGTTCCTGTTCTTGCCCGCATTTTTTGCAGAATTTGTCGCCTTCTTCAATTTTTGTACCACAATTTGAACAAAACATATTTTTAATTAGAGTTATGAAATATTGATTTATTTTTTTCTATTTTTCCACATATCGATCAAAGTACCGCCGCCAATTGTTGCAATAACTAAATAGACGAACATCCAAATTAACCCCCCAGGTCCATATTCAAAAAGATATAAGCCAATAAAAACCAATACGAAACTAATAATAATTTTTATAATGTTTTTCATAATTTAATAATTTTCTGTAACAAAAGTTGCGATTGACTTCATAAATTCTGGCTCAGCAGTAGAGAATTCGTCAGAAGCTGATCCAGCACTAATAAAGTAGAATATATTTTCTTTCAATAACTGATATTGGACATGTGTCACTTGTACTGTAATATCAAGCGTCGTGTAAAGTGCGGTATATTTTATCCAATATGCTGGTTCATTATCTATTTTTGATTCTCCATAGCCTAGTAGTTTTACACCTGAAAATTTTTCTTGCACACCTTGCAATAGAGTATCCTTGAATTCGGCTAGTGTTATTATATCTTTGATCGTTGCTGTTTTATCTCCAAACTCCGCAGGAATTTCGCGCACCCCAACACTAAGCGTATGGTTACCACTTACCGCTTTCTGTAAAATATTTGGTCCGTCACCCGATTTTATATCCCAACCTTCAGGAAATTTTATTCTAAATTTATATTGATTATTTCTATACAAATTTCCTATTGTTTCTTCTTTATCCGTTTTTGTTAATGTTAAATTTTCATCAGTCGATTTTTGTTGATTATTTAAAATAGAAAAAAATATAAAAGCACCAACACCAATTAACAAAATAACTATCCAAATAGTCTTTTTATTCTTCGGTTTATTATTTCTTATGACTTTCTCATTTTCGACCTTCTCTGTCTTCTTTGTCACTTTTTTACCTTTCTTACTTATTTTTTCTCTTAGTAACCCAGCTAAATATATAAATCCATACAATATTCCAACTATTACTAACGCACCGCCAAAACCCATTTCTCGCAAAATGGTTATCGCTATACTTGCAGGAATGAAAGCAATTAAAGCATTGATAATAAAATTCCACCCAGAAAAATATTTTTTCCAAACCGACTCCTCTTGATTTTTTTGTTCAATATTTTTATTTTGTTCGTCCATAAAAATAAAAGTTAGCTTATTAAATCATCAAGTAAAGATAATGGGGAGATAATGGGGTCAGGAGCGTTTTTTATTAATATGGGATATAATATGGTTAGTTGATGCCAAGAGTAAATAGAAGGATCGGGGAAACCTAAAAAACGCTCCTGACCCCATTATTTCGCCCTATTTTTCATAAAGCACAATAAAATCACCTCTATCAGAAAAAAGTCCCTGTTGTGGTGTGGAGATAGTCACTTCCACATCACCATATTGATAATCAGTATTTGGATTAACGTTTATTTGTTCTTTCGGAATTCTAATTTGAGGATAAAAGCTTCTTCCTAAGATTATTTGTCCCTCAGAATAATGAGCAGAAAAGACTAATTTCATTGGAGTAGTTAATGAATCAGGAGCAGCATAAACTTTAACATCAGCAGATATAGGAGTTTGTTTAGTAGCTTCATTTGTAATAATATCTCCACTTGCATCCAAATAAACAATATTAATAACAGCTCCGTCCTTTTCTAAATCTGCATCCCAATTTCCCCAAATACCTCCACCAATACTAATCGTTGTAAGTCCTTCAATCTTACTAAAAATACAACCCCCATTAGAACAACCTTGATTGAGCCCACAATCAAAACAATTCACTTTATTAACCTGATTCTTTGTTATTGAATAACTACAAGAATTTGCTGAACAATAGTAATCACGATATTCTTGTTCTTGGCAAATACATGTTTTATTATTATCGCAACAAGAATAAGTGTCACCTTTATTAACCCACCCATCTAATTTATTACAATTCAAACATTTATTACATCCACAACTAATATCTGTCCCCTGACAATAATCAACACAACTACCAGAATTATTATACTGACAATCAAAACAAGAGATCTTATTTGAAAATTCAGACTTCGTTGGTTCTTCCACTCCTGAAATAAATTCTGATTCTGCGGGATTTTTTTGACTTAAGTAAATCTCTGATTCAGATTCTAGTTTTCCTTCTGATTTTTGTTTAGGTGTTAATTCTTTCTCTTGCACCTTTTGCTGTATGTCTTTGACTTGAAATTGTGTAGCTTCAAGTGTAGATTTTTCTCCATTTCCACTGACCATTACAATACCAATAACCAATAAAATACTTCCCAAAATAATCCAAATCCCATTATTTTTTAATAAATCGCTCATAGTTTTTAATACTCTTTTGTAAAATACTTATCCTCAAGTGGGTCTTCTTTGAACCAGTCAAGTGGGTCTCTTTCTTTCCAGTTAAGGTTTTCGTATATCACTACGCAAACATCATCTTTTTCTCTGTAAAAATAGTCATCTACATTGCTTCGCGTTTCGTCCCTTTCTTTGTAAAGCTCATAACACTCCATTTTTCTTTTAGCTACATATTCTTTGTGCTCTTGTGCTATTTTAATTTCCTGCTGTCTCTCAATAGAATGCTGTTTAATCACTTGGCTTCCAAAATAAAAGCCCCCTATAATCAAGCTCGCTATTACAATAGTGGCTGGTAATGATAGCTTGTTAATTTTTCCCAAGTTCCGTGCAAGACCTTGCACAATCTTTTTTATTTTGTCCATTATTTTATCCATAGAAAGTATTGTTTTTTTACCTAACATTGCTTAACATAAGTATAAAGAAGATAAAAGTTATCTACAACATTAAATGACAATTACTCTAAATTACGATTACAATGACTACACTCTTTGAGCGATTTTCATCAAGGGACAACCTGAAACTGGCATACAAATATGTCCAGAACGAGCTCGCACACTCGACTCTTTCCATAAGCCCTATCAATCACCCCGCATTGACTGCCATCAATGCGCTCGGCGACCAGTTCTTTGTTGCCCTTGAGCAATACCTTCGTGATGGCAAATATGCCCCAGAACGGGGTTTTTTAGTATATATTCCCAAAGATAATCTTGGACTCCGCCCAGTGTGCGTGCTCTCAATGGTTGACCGTATCGTTTATCAAGCAATCTTCAATCAAGATATTCTGGGTTTCAAGATAGACGGGAAACTATCAGATAAGGTTTGTTTTGCAAATAGGGTCAACGATGATAAAGATGCGGAGAGTTTTATTTCCCCATACTTCAATAGTTGGGACGATTTTTGCAAAGCGCAGAAAAAGGCATTTGAGAAGGGCTTTGTATGGAAGTTGGAGATTGATGTTCAGCAATACTACGAGCATATCCTTATCGGGCAACTGATTGAAAAGCTCAAAAACGATTTCGGTGTCAAAGATGAACAAATGCTTAATTTGCTCAAGACACAACTCTGCACTTGGATTGAATATCACGAATTACCAAAGGGCATCCCGCAAGGACCAAACCCATCGGCGGTTCTTGCGAATGTCTATCTTTCATCACTGGACAGATATGCCGAGAAAGAACTGATAGGAAAAGAACTCCGCTATCTGCGGTATGCGGATGACATCACCTTGATGGGCAAAACAAAGGAAGATGTGCTCAAAGCAACAGAGAAGATAGTTCGCTTTCTCCGGAACCACAACCTTAACCTCAACGAGAAAACGCGCCTAATAAAAATACAAGACACAGAGACAATAGAGGCAATGCGTATCGTTTCTCACTATGAGGACAACACCCCAGAGATACCGGCAGACGAGTTTACTCGCATTCAAGAGAATGTGCCACGCGTCATTGAGGCGATAGCAAACAGAGAAAGCGTTGATAAGCTGGAATTGCGAGAGCTCAAGTATTACCTCAAAGTCGGGACAAAGCACGACCTCGGATTTATTCTTAATCTAATCGGCATAATTCCATTGCGCCGGTCTCTTGTCGTACCAATCATTCAGTATGTTACTGATGGACGAGAGTTTTTGCGGATTTTCGGGGACTCAATGGATACCGTCTTTATAGACAACGCACTTTGGAAGACCTATAACCATAGCGAGATTTCGGAATGGTCAAGATTTTGGATACTGAAAGTACTCGTATCAAGCGAGGATGTTGTTGTTGGCGGGATTGAAGACGAAATGAAGCGTATCCTCACTTCGCGTGGAGCGACCATATTCAAAGTAGTAGGTTTTTATTACGAAACAATACGCGGACGAAAAATTGAAATTGATGCGGTCAATCAAGCGATACAAGAAAGCGACAATGAGGTTGAAAAGTCGCTGTATTCCTTTTTTCTTCTCAATGCGCTTGAGGATGTGCGAACTTCAAGCACGCGCAATTACATTGAGAAAACATTGAACGCTCCATCTCACGAAATGAACCTTATCGGGTGCTATTTATACCAGAGCAAGCCCAAAATAAGGATTGATGATATTGACGGCGTTTTTTCATCATACATTCTCAAGAAAAAACAGGTTGGAAAAAGAAAAGCCGAAGCGACAGAACAAATTGCGGGCGAAGATTATTATTTGGTTCGCAGGGACTCGCTTATCCCCGTTGCTTCGCCAGCTTCTATACTCGGAGTAAAACGCATAAAACAAGCGCGGCACACTATTGAGCTATCGTTCCCAGAGATGGTTCAATTTGAAAAGGTTATACTCAAAGTGAAAGAAGGGATGCAGGAGATAGAGATTTTTTACAACAACAACCACCTTCAAACCGCCGATTACATACAGCTTGGATTTTTTACGGGCAAGAAACAGCAAAAACAGGACCGACAATGGGGTTTTCTTTGCGCCTTATCGGTATTGTCTGCAACCGATATTCAACAAGCTACCGCAGAAAATATGCGCAGAATGGTTGCCGCAAATACCAACATCACGCTCAATATCGGTAATGTGTATCAGATAAAAAGAACGCTGGTAAAGCGATTGAGAGCCATTTTCAAAACTGATGATGACCCATTCCACGACAGGCGCGATTATTACCATCCAAAGTTCACCATACTGACGGCGCCGGAATTGAGGCGAGAGGAAATCTGGGCACAAGGCGGCAGATTGAACGAAAATCGCGCAGACGAAAATAGTAAAGAATAAGCTCTCTGAAAAATCAGAGGGCTTTTTCAATACAACACACCTGAAATCCCTGTTATTACAACGGGATTTTTTGTTTGTCTGATTTTTCAGCATATAGAGTGAGGGCAAAAACTCTCACATTTCAAAGTCGTAAATTATTAAATTAAAAAACAATTATTATGACGAAAAAAATACAAAACAATTCGTCCGAGGAATTGCAATATGTTCCTCTTGAAGGAGACGAAATATATGCAACCTATGATTTGGGTTGTGCCGCCGCTTTAGTAACGGCGGATTTTTCGTTGCTTACTTTAGACCGTGGAAATCCACGCAAGGTGAGATTTATTTTTCGCCGTGAGGCGGGAATTGAAAAAGTCGCAGACGATTTCTGGTCTGACCGTCTTGAGCAAAAGTCCCGTTCGTTCTGGGACAACATTAAAAATCTCAAGAACAGATTATATTCGGACGAATAAAACTATGCTGTCGGATGAGCAGATAACAAAATATCAAACGCTTTACAAAAACCGCTATGGCAAAGAAATCAGCCGAGAGGAAGCGTATGAACAGGGTGCGAAACTCATCCGATTGGTTGAGCTGATTTACAAACCAATGACCGAAGCCGAATACCAGCAATTACAGGAACGCCGCCGACAAACTGGCGACTTAAAACCTAACAAAACCTAACATTAAAATTATGCAAGAATTACAAACTATTACAATTAAAGAGTATCTAACTCGCAAAGGCATTCCTTTCAAAGAACAAGGCGGAGAAATAATAACTCGTTGCCTATTTAACAATTGCGATAACGACAGCAGAAACGGCGAGGCACATCTCTATTTTGACGCTGAAACTGGACAATACGATTGCAAAAAATGCGGAGAAAAAGGCAACCTCGTAACCCTTGCCAAGCACTTCGGGGATGGCATACAGGAAATTGCACTCAACCCAATAACGCCCACGAAAAATCTACAAAAATCCACGAAGTTTGACGCAGAATTGGTTGATACTTGTCATCAAGCACTTCCAGCCAATATCCGCCAGTATTTGAACGCCAGAGGCATTACAGACGCCGTTATAGACGCCCACAAGCTCGGCTGGGGCAAGTTCTATAGCAAATGGTGGATTACGATACCCATAAAAGATGTTTATGGGGCTTTTCAGTTTTTCAAGTTGAGGCGAGACCCAAATGCGGGTGATGAAAAAATTACTTACCCCAAAGGAGTTGAAGCCCAGATTTATGGATGGGAAATGCTAACAAATGCTAACAATCCACTCGTCATTTGCGAGGGCGAGCTGGACAGATTGGCTCTGCTCTCAAAGAACATACCTGCCATTACTTCCACTCACGGAGCGATGACTTTCAAAAAAGAATGGGCGGAGATGGTTATCGGAAAATGTCGGAAAATTTACATCTGCTTTGACAATGATGAAGCAGGTAAGAAAGGAGCGGAGCGGGTAGCAAAGATGGTGGAAAATGGTGGAAACGAAACCTATATTGTTTCGCTACCAAATGAGGTTGGAGAAGGCGGCGACATCACTGACTATTTCGTAAAACTCAACGGCAATCCCGATGATTTATTTGGCAAATATGCAAAAGAATATCCAGAAAAAATTGATACTTCACAGTTCAAACCGCTCTCCTCGCAGAATTTGGTTGAGATACTTGGATTGACGATTAAGCGGGACGAGGAGAATAAAATCGTAACCTTCCTTTGCGAGCTTTCTGCTTTCACAGAAAATGCACAATTCAATATTAGCTACAACGCCCCGTCTTCCACGGGCAAAAGCTACATTCCTACCGAAATTGCCCGCCTGTTTCCAGAAGAAGATGTGCTTGAGCTTGGCTACTGCTCACCTACTGCTTTCTTTCACGATGTCGGCGAATGGAATAAGGAAATGAAAGAATATGTGGTAGATTTATCCCGCAAGATTTTAATTTTTCTTGACCAGCCACACACCTTGCTCCTGCAACACTTGAGACCATTGCTATCCCACGATAAAAAAGAAATAAGCGTAAAGATAACGGACAAATCCCAGAAGT
>Ga0307992_1000354_pt1 | contig 29606 bp, 36 predicted proteins | sample EllFjometagen133_FD_203162 | JGI IMG/M metagenome (GOLD analysis project Ga0307992, IMG submission 203162) | Marine microbial communities from Ellis Fjord, Antarctic Ocean - #133 | ecosystem: Environmental > Aquatic > Marine > Unclassified | place: Southern Ocean | collected 2014-10-08
AGGGTATTGATTCTGCTCGACGGTCGACTCTTGAATTTATTCAAGAGAAACGTCAAAGGCTTAACAGAGCTAACCAATTCTGTAGTCGTGTTTGTGTACAGACACGCTTGTATCATTGCTCGCCTTACGGCAGGCATGGACTAATCGCAAAAGGTTGTGATGACCTTATAGATTTATTTATTCACTAGGTTTTGGAAGTTAATCTTGTGTGCTGTGTTGACCTGGTCGGTCAATAATTCATTTTTTTGAATTTACAAAAAGGACCTAGTCCTTGCACAGTACACTTCTTTATTTCGCGTCCTCTTGGAAAGGATTTTATTTTTTGGGTACTTTTTGTGCCTGTGGTCCGGGGTTTCATTCCCGCCTAACTACATCTTTTCCAGAGGGCGCTTCGTCATAAAAATTGAAGATAGGATAAAACTTTATCCTCTCTAAAACCTAGTGAATAAGTCATAGATTAAAGAGATAACAAGGCACCCATAAGGGTGTTTTTGTGTTACTGCTCCGCTTTGTTTGACTTATTAGTTAATCTACGATAAAGTGTTATATTAAATGAAAGATAGAAAAGGAAGCAGAACCTTGTAAACTTAATAACTAACAAAGGAAAGGAGTTATGCACTATGTGTTTTATTGAAGAAAGAACTCAAGAGGTCAATAAAAAACCAGAAGCTGTGGCTCTTCCAATTTGGATGGGTATGCGACTCTGGGGCAATCAGGATTTGGAAGAATTTATGACCCAATTCTCTTGCTACAGGCAGTTTGTCAGTTATAACGTTCAGGATTTACGTGATGTTGATATTATGCAGATGCACGGTAAAAAATATCTCGGTGGAGTTAAAAACCTTTTTTGTAGTGTTAAGAGTATTTTGGATGAAGCTGATACTACGGTTGCCATTTTTTACATCATCAATGCCAGAGTGGCGGAATCCAATTGGTTTCCAATTCTTAAGAAATTGATAGCAAGATACTCTCCTAATCATCCGAGATATATCATAGTGGTTGATAGCGGTTTTGAGAAGAATATGAGTCGCCTTTATGGTGAGACTAGTAAAAATAATCCCTATTCTTTATCGGAAATCAGGTCTCATCAGTTGGGTGCGATTTACTCTTTTTTTGACTCTGACGCTCCGACTGCAGGAATGATACGTTTGATGGAGATGATGAATCGCATTATGGGATTTGATTTACCTGAACGAAAATTTCCTAACTACAATGCAAGAGAACTTCGTCAATTGGCGTGGCACGTATGCAGGGAAAATTTTAATAATTTTCAAAGTCGGAGAGGAGCGATTCCTAAGTATAAAATTGGCGAAAATGGACGACCCGTTTTTAATGTAAGAAGTGAGTAGTCGTCTTTAAATATCAATCTTTTAGAGTCTTGCTAGCATATTATTTGCTGGCAGGGCTTTTTTTATCCAAAAACTTAACCACTTTCAGAAATTTGACCTTTCTTTGTTTGATTTTTAGAATAATGTATGGTAGAGTATTTTATTAAACGAATGATAAACAGAGAGAATTTAGACCTTTGTAAACTTAATAATGAACAAATAAAAGGGGGATATTATGGCAGTAGATTGCGGATGTGGAGGAACATGTCCAATGTGTAGAAGTTCTATTAATTATCACACTTCTGTTATTATGGAGGAAGTTAAACAACAGGATGTCGTTGAAAAAGCAGGAGGTATTAAAAAAAAACAACAAGGACGAAAGAAAGGATAAAAAAGAAAAATAATTAAATAATAAGCAGATATAACAATCAATCTACTAAGAAAAGGAGAAATCGGCTATGAATAGCAAAAGTTGGTTTGCGAAAATGGTTGACCGTGACTTGGGGAGCTTCCCTGGGCGCATCGAAGAAGTAATTTCGGCTTTCAAAGCTTTTAAAAAGGCTGGTTGGGGGAAGGGACTCTCTGGTCGTCATTTCAAAAAGCTTATTAACCGAGATGAAAGTATTTTTACAACAACTTGGGCTGAATTACGTCGGGAATATTTCCAAGAAATTATATTAAAAATCAATCCATATTTTGGATATGTAAAAGTCCCCTTGCCCTGTTATCCCGACGGGAAAGTGTTATCAGACAAGGACATTAGAGATAAAGTTAAGACTGGTCATCGTTTGATGTTTTGCCCGATAATCGACGCAAAAGAATTCAACGGCTCCTCTCTTATTTCTCTCGGGGAACTTTCCCATCTGGTTGATATTGTATCTCAACAATATGAAAAGAAATGGTTGGCGGAAATCGATAGAAATTCAAGAAAAATCGGAAAGCCTTATTGGTTTTGGATTGACTGTTCTAAGGATGGAACTTCTTTCTATTCAAGAGATAAGTTTCCTACGCTCATAGAATATCTTATTACCGCCTATGTTACCAAAGAAGAAACATCGAAACTTCTCGATGAAAATAATTTCATCTGGCTCAAGCATTGCTGTCCAGATGATACTCGAGTTCTCGTTGGAGCTAATCCGCCAAAGAAAATATATGGGTCAAAAATCGTTGACCTTGGGAGGGCTTATGAATATAAGCCTTACCAGGATGCGGATTTAATTAGACATCCAATGATGACGCGTTTTACAGAAATTATCTAAAGACAACCAAAAGTTTAAAAAGGGAAACGGCAGGTTCATACAATTATGAATCTGCTTTTTTTATACTGCAAAAGCTAGCAACTCTAATTCCATTAAAAAAGCTTAGTATATGAGTAAAAAGAAGATGACTCGCCTTGACTCTGTGTGTCCCGAAGCTAATGTGTCGTTGCTATGGAAAAAAGAACAATAAAAAACACCAGCGAAGAATATCTAACTTGGCTTCAAGTGGAAAGAAGATTTGCTCAAAGTTCTATTGTTAGTTATCGTTCAAGATTAAAATGTTTTGTGCGAGATGTTGGAGATATTGAATTAGACAAATTCACAATGGAACATATTTTTAAGCTTAAACAGATTTTATATGAAAGAAATAATAGTGAAGTTTTTATTGGAGTTTGTCTAGCTTGTATCAAAGGACTCTTAAAATATTATCGTGACTACTACTCCGCTCCGCTTCAAATAAATCCAGACCAAATTACAATTCCTAAACGACCCAGAAGAGAGGTTATTTTTTTGACCTCAGAAGAAATTCAACGTTTCAGAGAGTCAATAAGTATTAAACCAATTTATGGTCTGCGGTTCCGCACATTGGTGGAGGTTTTACTAGGAACTGGAATGAGAATCTCAGAAGCCTTAAGTCTGAATTGTGATTCAATTGATTTTCAAACTAAAGAATGTTTAGTAATTGGAAAAGGCTCAAAACAAAGAGCTGTCTTTTTCACTGATGATGCAATTTCTTGGATAAAGAAATATATTGAAAGACGTATAGATAAAAATCCAGCTTTATTTGTTACAACAGGAGATAAACCAAGAAGACTTCGTAATCAGGATTTAACCAGATATTTCAAGCGTCAAAGATTGATTGCTGGAATAAATAAAAAAGTTACACCACATTGTCTCCGCCATTGTTTTGCTAGTCATCTAGCTTTTAATAATTGTCCTTTTACAGAGATTAAAACTCTAATGGGTCATGAAAGATTGGATACAACAATTCGCTACTACGTAGGACTGACTGACAAGAAAAAGGCGAAGCAAGCTCACCAACGGTACTTAAATTACTAAATGCAAGATACTGTTATCTTTTCATAGCATCTTTTATTCTTTTAAACGACGTAACGACATTATCGGTATTTTCTTGTTTATGTTATAGTAAAGAAAAATAATCATAAAATATGTCACGACATAAAGAAAATTTATCAGAAGATGAGGTTTGGCTTGATTGCGCTAAAGCTACGAAGAAAATTAAAGGCTCTGTAGATGCAAAGATAGGCAAAAAAATAACTGAAAGAGACAGGTCAGTCTTTCTATTAAATCTGATTGAGTTTAATATGATGCTGGAAAATCACAGGAGAAACAAAAGAAATTCTGTTTTTATTGCTAAAGGTAAAAATGTTTTGCAGTCACTTTCTTATTTGATTTTAAATGAAGTTTTTTATGAGGAACTGGTTTTATTGAGAGGAGAGACGGACATTCCAGAAAAAGGCTTCGATTTTCAAAAAGAAAAAGGAAATGTAAAATACAAAAGAGAACAAGCCTATGAAAAAACTGAAAATCTGGTAAAGAAGTATAAGCTGTGCAACAAAAATGATACTCCAATGCTAACAAAAATCTTATTCTTTTTTCTTGTTTACAGGATGGATTTTGATAGCTTTTTTCAGATGATGGCTCCGATGATTTTAGAAAGGGAGCGAGAACCAATTTTAGAGGGACTAGACACGAAGGTTGTTGAATACAAAAATTCCCAATATAATTTTTTTACTTGTAAATGGAATTACAACCTTTTTCTTTTTTCTAAGCTAACCAGTTTGGAAGAATTATTTGTTGATTTTTTGTGTCGTGAACTTGTAGTAGAAACAAATAAAAAAAGTTATGACCATCAATATGTCAGATTTTTGACTAAGAAATTTAATATAAGCAAAGAACAAGTCAAAAAGAAAGAAAAGTTGAATTTAGAAGATAAAACAAATTATTTATTATTTACTTTCACTACCACTTTTTATACCAAACCTAAAGATATTAGGCGTCTTTATAAGGAAAAGTATAATGAGATAAAAGAATGGAAAGAGGGGAAGGAAAAGCATCTAAAAATAATCCAAAAAAAATATTTAAGTGAGGAATTTGAAAAAAATCAGCTTATTGCAAGATTGAGAAAAAGGGGGCTAACTTACGATGAAGTTTCGGCATATATGCACGATGACAATAAAAGTTTGGGTGATAATTACAGAGGTAGGGTTAAAATTGAGTGGGCTGAATTTAAAGAGAATGTTAATGATGCTCTTAAACGAAAAATAATCTTTTAAACAATCTAAAATTTCAAAAAAATCAGTACCTATTTTCGGGTGCTGTTTTTGTTATACTCTGCTTGTAAAATTAAATTTATTTCAGTCTACTAGGGTGCCAAAAATTAAAAATTATTAGTACCCATTTTAAGGTGCTCAATATGATAGGCTTTGGTCGTCAAGAGTAAAAAAACAAGTATGAATTTACCATTTTCTAAAAAATTTAATATATCTGAATGTCTGGACAGGATGTTTGCCAAAATTGAAGCTGATGCTGTTTTGGCTCTTGGAACTGTCGAGAAATACAAAGAGGTGGCTTCAGTGCTAGTCAGACTTTTGGGTGACGTGAATATTAAAAGTATCAATGACAAAACTGTTATTAGTCTTAAACAAAAACTTAATCAAAAAGGATTGGGTTCTAGTAGGAAGAATCATATTCTCATAATTCTCAAAAAAGTTTTGTCTTATTGCCAGCAGGAAGGAGTAAAAGTTTTTGACCCAGAGAAAATAACTAAATTTAAAGTTTCTCAAAAAGAGGTCAGCTTTCTCACAAAAAAAGAGTTAATAAAATTGTCACTAGCTCCAAGTGATAAAACAATCACAGGATTAAGAATGAGAGCAATAATCCAAACATTTATTTCTACTGGGGTGAGGGTCTCAGAACTTTGCAATCTCAATAAAGACCAACTCAATTTTACAGAGACAGATGTAGTTAGTATCCGAACGAAAGGCAATAAACCGCATCAAATAATTTTTAACTTAGCATCTCAAAGAACAATCAATGATTACTTGGTAAAGCGAGGAGAAGATGACTGTGAAGCTTTGTTTGTCACAATCAATACAAACAATAGAAAAAGACTTCAAATAAATGACCTGCAAAGGGGCTTAAGAAGTTTAGGGAAAAAGTTAGAATTTAAAATTAATGTGACTCCACATTTAGTTGCTAGACGTTCAGTCGCAACATTGATGTTTAAAGAGGGTGTGCCACTGGGAGTGATTCAGCGATTCTTAAATCATAGCTCCAGCCAAGTTACAACTAAATTTTATATAGGTAATTTAGATTTTGAAGAAGTTAAAAAGCATCATAAAGCAATAATGAATTTTGATATAAATTCTAACGCTAGAAAGGAGGACATTGTGACATAACAAAAAATAAAGTCGTAATGCTTTGTAATTTCTGATTATTTAGAAGCGACTCTAAAGGAAGCAATAGTAATAATTAAATTAAATTAAAAAAATATGAAAAATTTATTAACAAAAGAACAAATAATTTGTGAAAGGATGGATGCTAATACGAAAACACTCATGGCGATGATGGAAATTTCCTCTGGTTCTATTGAAGAATTACAGAAGGTCACTAAATTGGACAAGATAAAGTCTTTTCAGGCGACTGCAACTCTGTGGTTGCTAGGAGTCATAAGATGGGTAGACCCCAAGACCAAAGAAGTGAAAGATGCTACCAAAAATATAGAAGACTATGGGAATAAACTAAAAAAATGGGATGTAGTCGGGAACAAATTTGAGAATGATGCTGAGTATTTGTTTGCGACAATAGAATTGTTGCCAGGAAGCACATTTAAAGAACTGCGAGTCCTTACTGGGTTGAATGAGCATAGCCTTTGCTCAGCTATTACGTGGCTGGGAACAAACGGCAGGATTATTATGGATGAAAACGGTAGTGATGAAGATAGTGAAGATGAGATGTATTTTCTAGCAGGGATATTTGATATGAAGTGATTGTGAGATTGGTTGGCTGGTGTGCTGGGTGGTAATCATAATTTACTTCCCAGTCGCAAATTAAATTATTAAAAAATAAAACAATGAAAAGAAAAAAATTATTCAATACCGATGCTATCGCTTCAGAATTTGCTATAAGTATTAGCAATAATAGCTGTCCTGGCGTAGAGGAAGTATTTGAGTCTGTTGTAGTGTTTCCTGACTTAACTATGGATGAACTTTTGAGAAGATATTCAGGGTTAACAAAAACAAAATTCAAAAAAGCTATGAGCTGGTTAAAACAGAATGGAGTTGTTCACAACGGAAAATTAAATGTTAAAATTGCTAATTTTATTTGTGATATGCAGGATGGGGCGGAGATGTAATTATAGTTGGCTTGTCTTGAGTGGTAAATTTACTACTCAGACACAAGTTAATTATTAAAGTAAAAATATAAATAACTACAAAAAAATAGACATCAATAAAATTAAACCAGACCCAAATCAACCTAGAAAAACTTTTAATAAGGATGTTTTAAAAGAAATGGCTGACTCTATGCTAGCAGAGGGCATTGTAAATCCAATAGAGATAGACAAAAACTATATGATTGTGACTGGCGAAACAAGGTGGCGTTCAGCCAAATTTGCTGGGATAAAGTTGATGCCTTGTAGGATTATTGAAATTAAAGATGAGAAAGATAGATTTTCAAGACAAATGATAGAAAATTTACATCATGGCACTATGACAGCTTGGGAAGTAGCTAATGGTTTTCAAAAAATGATTGATGATAATAAGGATTTAATTCATTCGGAGTCCGAACAAATCAAAACAGAAAAAAATCCGAAAGGTTCTGGTCAAAAAGCTACTGAAGTTAAGTGGTTAAATTTAAGAACTGGTACTCCAAAATCAAGTATAACTAATTTTCTTAGTCTTCTTGGTGAAGATGAAACAGTAACAGAAGCATTAGCAAAAGATGAGATAAAATGGACTTCTATTGATGAAGCTAAAAAAGCTCCTAAAGAATATCAGAAAGAATTAAAAGAAAGATTGGTCAAAGGAGAATTAAAAAGTGCAGGTGCTCACGGTATGAGAGCTTTGGCAAGAGCGTTGAAGAATAGACCAGAAGAAGCAAAAAACTTTTTAAAACAGAATTATAGCAATAAAAATGCAAGTGAAGTTAGAGATATTATTCAAGAAACGGTGCCAGATTATACAGAAACTCCGTTATCAGATGCATTGGTTGATGCATCAAAGTCACACATTGAAATTATGAGTGCAGTTGCAAAATTAAGTAGAGCGTTAGCAGATAATCCGAAAGAAAATATATTAAATTCAAAATTATCAAAAGTTTTTTCTAGTTTATTGATAATGGATGATTTGATAAATAAATATCTTGGTGAAGACAAAGGAGAAATTATAAAGCTTGATTCAGATTAGGAGTTTGGACTTAACAAATTAGTTAAAGTATGCCTAATATAAAGATTTTGACTTGACACTATAAAAAAATATATGCTATACTATAATAAGAAAATTGAATATGGACTGAATATAATCAGTCTAAGAAAACTCGTCTGCAATACAATGCACCTGAGACTCACAGCAACCAAATTGGTTCTGTAGTTTTTGGATGTAGTATTGCAGTTTTTTGTTTTTAAAAATTAAAGAGAAGTAACTAATTAACGTTGCGTATATGAACAGGGTCGTTCTCGCAACGTGCGACCCTTTTTATGTAGCTTAAAAAAATGAAAGAAAAAAATGAGAAAGAGAAATTTGAAAATTTCATAAAATGGGAACAAAAATCACGGGACACGATAGATGTTAAAAAGTGTTATATAGATATTGCTGGTGATTTAGTGGCAGGAGTACTTTTATCTCAGATAATTTATTGGTTTTTACCAAGTAACAATGGAGGTAGTAAATTAAGAGTTAAAAAAGATGGAAAATATTGTATTGCAAAAAATCGAAATGATTGGTTTAACGAGTGCAGAATTTCACCTAAACAATACGACAGAGCAATTAAAATTTTAAAAAAAAATAAACTTGTTTCGGTGAGTAATGGAATGTTTAATGCCAAAAGGACACCGCATATTTTTCTAAATATAGAAAGAATTGTAGAGGACTTAAATTCCAAGAATGAGAGTAACGGTATTCCCTAAAGGTCAATACCGTTCTTACCCAAAGGATAATATCGGTATTAACCAAAGGTAGTTACCCATAACAGAGACTACAGCAGAGAATACTACAGAGAAGTCAGTTTATATATATTATTAAATATAAGGTGAATATATCATATATATAAACTGAGACGAAAAACTCTAAATGCATAATAATCGACAAAAAGAGTTTCTTGTCTAAATAGCATTAACTGATTTAGCTTCATTAATATAATTTTTTAATAATTTCCTGAAGAAAAAAGTTATGAGAAAAGAGAATAATTTAGTTCAGAATAAAAAAGATGGAAAAAGCAATGGAAGAATGCCCAAGGTTTTTCAAGTGCTCCGTGAATAAATGTTTATTGGATTCAGAAATAGATTTGAGAAACGAATTAGAAGATGAGCCAAAATGTAGAATGGCAAAAAGTATAAGGTTAAGAATTGGAACAAAATATAAGCTACCAAAACTGGGACTGACCAATAGAGAATATGCTGGTTACAAAAAATGGGAAAGTAAATCTGAAGAGGAAAAAGAAGAAATAAGAAAACAGATGACAAAAGTGAGAGAGAATGTTACTCCAAAATCGTCTGAGCGTTAAAATTTTCTTAATTGACTAGGCTTCTCAGAAATTTAAAGCAAAATTGGTATGTAGACATTACTTAACAAAAAAGAGGGGCTTAAAACGCAAAATTATGTTTATTAGAAAAAGAACAAAAAAATTAAAAAATGGTGAGACTGCAATATATTTTCAAGCGGTACATTCTTATCGCAGAAATGGAAAGGTTGTGCAAAAAGTTGTTGCTCTTGGAAAAAATCCAAATATTACTGCAGTATTAAATGATGAATTAAGATTTTTGCAAAAGACAAAAAAAGAATTAGAAATACCGCTCTCAGAATATAAAGAAGCGAGATGGAAAAATGGATGGGGTATGGTAGTTCATTCTTTACCGATAAAAGTGGCAGAAAAAAGACGAGAGAAATTATTGGAGCGACGCAGGAAACAATTGAATAGAATATCTAAATTAGACAGTCTCGCATCTAGACGTAAATGACACTACAACTTTGAAAGAGTAAATAGTATTTAATAATTTAAGTAAAACAAATGAGTGAAATCAAGAAAATAAACGAAGAGATAGAAAAGCAAGTTAGACCTAGCGAGGTCAGACAGCATTATATTCTTTTCAAAAATGCTGAATTTGAAATTCTCAAACAAGCGGAAGCTAAGCTGAAAGAATTTAATATCTTCAGTAAAAATAGAGTGATTGCAATAGCGTGCTCGTTGTTACTGGAAAAATTAAAAGAAAACGATGGCAAAAAATCTTAAAGTCTATGATTCAACCATTCCATTTCTTGGGGGTAAGAGAAGAATGGCAGAAATAATAGCCAAAGAATTTCAAGGAGAGACCTTGTGCGATATTTTTCAAGGTAGTGGATGTATTTCTCTAAAAGGAAAACAAAAGGGAATGAAAGTGATTGCTTCAGATATCGCTCGCAGGTCGAAAATAATTGGCGATGCTTTGATAAAAAATCAGACAGAAAAAATAACAGACGAAGATGTGTATAGTTTGTTTCTACCTTCAGAAAATAATGGCTTCATTGAGAAAAACTACGTGCCTAAAGTTTTCATTCCGCAGGTGGCAAAAAATCTAGATAACTTCTTTGCTAATGCTAAAAAAAGAGAAAGCCCAAAAAAAGAATTGATGTTGCTTCTTCTGATGAAATACATAATGTCACTAAGGCAATATGGAGCATTCCAAGTTGGGCGTCAGGACAATGAAATGATACTAGAGGACAAAGAAATAGAACTTCTGGAACTAGCTAGCGAATCAAGAGGTAAAAAAATAATCCACAACATATCTCATCCATTGCCGTTACTGCTAAAACTAAAAGACCAGATAAATTATGGAGTGTTTAATAACGGAAAAGAAAATGAAGTATATCAAATGGATTGTTTTGAGTTGCTAGAGATGTTTAAAAAAGAAAAGAGAAAAATAGACACGATATATTTTGATAGCCCATATTTTAACAGCACGAAATACTCTGACCACTACAAAGTTCTTGATGAAATATTGGAAGAAAAAACGGGAATTGAAATTGAAGATAAAGCTTTTAACAATAAAGACGTGATGCAAAACTTTGAGAGATTATTTAATCTTTCAGATGAAATTCCTAAATGGATAATTTCAATGGGATTTAATCCGGCATCAAATGCAGGAATTAGAGGGGAAGAGTTATTGGAGTTAGTAAAAAAATTTAGAGATGCGGAATTACATTTCATAGAGCATAATTGGGCAATTTCGAATATCGCATCTAAGTCAGGAAAGAAACAAGGAGATTGTGTAGAATATTTAATCGTAACAAAATAAAAGTATGAGTAAAAACAAAATTTATGCAGATATTCAAATGGTGGAAACAGAAAAATTAAGACCAAATGATTACAATCCAAATATAATGACAGACGAACAATTTCAAAGTATCGTTCAGGATTTTGAGGAGAATGGGTTCGTGGGGCAACCAATCATTGTAGATAAGAACAATGAAATCATAGATGGGGAGCACAGATGGAGAGTGGCAAGACATCTAGATTTAGAAAAAGTGCCAGTGATATATTTCAATCCAAAAGACGAAGACCATAAAAAGATGCTGACTATTGGATGGAATAAAAAAAAGGGAGAAATGAGTCCAACCAAATTAGCAGAAATAGTCACTGACCTTAATCAAAGATACACGCTTGAAGAATTAAGCGGTAAGTTGGGCTTCAATGCAAACCAACTAAAGGATAATCTAGCAATGTCGCAAGTGACGAAAGAGTTTATAGATAAGATAAAAAAAGATGCTGAGGAACAAGGAAAGGAAATTCCGGCAGTGTTGAATTTTGCCGTCAGTAAAGAGCAAGAAAAGCTAATAAACGAGGCATTAGAAATTAGCGAAGGAAATAGTAAAGGCGAAAAACTATATCATATCTGCTCCGCTTATATTAAGAATAATTTAAAAAATGGCTAATAAAAAGGAAAAATCAGAAATTCCAGTCGGAAGATTGAGCAAAGATGGAATTGAGAAGGTGAAAAAGAATTTAAAAGTGCAAAGAAAACATGGAGCTTTTGAGTTTTTTAGAACGAATGTTGCTCCCGTCCCAAGTTGCAATCAATGTATATTTTCCAGTGAGTGTGAGTATTTTAAAAAAGACCAAAAGCATTGCAAAGCTATTTTGGAATTACAAGATGAAATCTATGAGGAAATTATTGGTTTAGAGTATATTAGACCAATAGATAAGTATATTGTTGACCGCTTTGTGAAAAACTTTTGTTTTTTGATAATCATTGAACGCTGGATAGCCAATGTGGGTCCTTTTCAAGTAGATAAGCAAGGACTAGACATTCAGCCAATTCTAGCCACAAAGACGCAATATGAGCGTTTGACGCTAAAGCAGGCGGACGCACTAGGCATCGGACCGCAGGCAAGAGCCAGACTTAATCTAACTAATGTGCAAAGCTTTTGTTTTGCGGAGGCTTTGCAAAAAGCCAGACCAATAAACAATAAGACGGCTAAAGTAATATTTGAAAGCGATGAAGAAAACAAAGATAACAATTGAAAAACTAATTGAGTATCAAAATGACATTTGTGTTTTTCTTGAAGAACAATATTTTTTGGAAAGTGGGAAGCTAATAAAATTAGAGCCAATTCAAAAGAAAATACTCACTGAGATTTTTCAAGCTAAAGATAAAGATGGAATTAGGATATACAATGATGCTCTTGTAGGGATGATTAAAAAATCTGGCAAATCCAGTCTTGCCAGTGGCGTGGCATTATATATGCTTTTTTGTGACCCAATCATTGATGAGCCAAACGAAATTTATTCTATTGCTTCTGATAAAGACCAAGCTTCTATTATTTGGAAAAAAACCAAAAGAGCTATTGAACGAAATCCAGTACTTCTAGGTAGTGTCAAAATTTATCGAGATTCTATTGTAGTGCCATCGACTGGCAATCTTTACAAAGTTTTGAGTTCGGATAGTTTCTCAGCCCATGGCTTAAATCCAACTTGTATTATTGGAGACGAGATTTGGAATCAAAAGAATAGAGACTTGTTGGATGCGTTGCAATTCTCACCAACTAGAAAACAACCCCTCCGCTTCATTGTGACTTACGCAGGTACAGATACACATTCAATCCTATATGAACTCTATGATAAAGGCATGCGAAAAGAAAATCCTAAAATGTATTTCCATTGGTCGCACAAACCAGAGGTCAGCTGGATAACACCTGAATTTATAGAAGAGAAAAGGCAAGAACTTCCACCTGCAGTGTTTCAAAGATTTTGGGAAAATAAATGGTGTTCGGGAGCTAATTCATTTTTTACTAGAGAAGATGTGATGCAATGTCAAGATGAATTTTTAAAACCAAGATTCCAAGGTGAAGAAGGTAATCAATATTTTTACGGATGTGATTTAGGACTCGTGAAAGACCGTACAGTTTCATTGATACTCCATCAAGATAAAGATGGAATGGTTTATGTAGACAGTATAAAAATGTGGCAGGGAGATAGGAATGACCCAGTGAAGATTGCTGACATTGAAGAGGATATGATTTTAGCAACACAGAATTTTCCAAAACTTAGAATAGTGTGTGACCCATGGAATTTAAAGGGAACGATAGAACGGCTAAAACGGCATTGTCGCATAGAAGAATTTACATTTACTAGTTCCAGCGTGGAAAAGCTCAGTCGTAATTTATATTATTTTATTCATAATGGACTGATAAAATTTTTTCCACACAAAGAATTGGAAAAGGAGCTATTAAGTTTAAATCTAGAACAGAAAAGTTATGGCTATCGTTTTGACCATCCCAGCTCGCAATTTTCAGACCATGCTATGGCACTAGCAATGGCGTTGATGCAGGTGGCAAGTGTAAAGAAGCCGACAGCCGGAGTGATGTTCACAGAGTCGCCAACGATGGAAGAATTTCTAGTAGAACAAAAAGAAGAGGTAAAAGTAACAAGGCAAGAAGAAAAGAGGCAAGAGCCGATAATTATTGATAAACCTTTGCCCACGCTTAGTGAACTAGAAGCGTGGCGAAAGACAATGAAGTTATGAAAAACTTTCTATTCAATGTACTAATGACAGGAGCAATGGGGCTGACCTTTTATCTGTTTATCCTCATAATTATCGGTTAGTTCGCATAATTGAACGTTATGTATCCTTGTAATTTGTTAAATTTAATTTAATGAAAATTAAAACGCAGTTTGTTAGCCCAGTGTCAAAAGAAAAGATGCTTCATAATCTCAGGAATGTTAAAAAAATAATTCCAAGTTTGAGACAGTATTTGTTTGAAGTAACAGAGGAAAAATATCTAATGAAAAATGATGAAGGAAAAGTGGTGGCTGAATTTAGATATTTGATAGAAGTGGAAACCCACGTTATTCACTTTGATAAGTTCAAGGGGGAAAAACAAGAAGAGATTGAAAAAATGTTAATCTTTAGTTTTCCTGAAGAAGTGGGCGAGAAATGTTATGTCGATAATTTAGAAAAAAACTGGAAAGCGTTTTTTGATTTCTCTGAGTGGTTTTTAATGGAAGAAGACAAGACATGGAAAATCGGAAGAGACCGAGAAAAGCTAATAGAAGTAGAGCTATATCATATTCCAAGAGAAGCTAGAGTGGGAGTGGGTAACTAAGTTGACTTAAACAACGTGCAAGCTATTGTGTCACTGTAAAGAGTAAATAGCATCACAATGGAATATTTAAAGGAGTATATTAGTTATCTAAAGATTGATAAAAATCTTAGTAAGAGAACGGTTGAGATTTACAAGCGAGATATTTTGGAATTTGAGAGATATTTAGGAAAGAGGAAAACAATTAGGAACATTGCAAGAAGCCACATTCGTGGTTTTCTTGCTTTTTTAGCAGAGAATAACAATCAACCCATAACTCGCAGAAGAAAACTCACATCATTACGAACCTTTTTTGACTACTTGAAAGATGAAAAGAAAATCAAAGAGAGTCCAGCGGGTAACATCTCCTTGCCACGAGTATCACAAAACGAACCAAACTATCTAACTGAAATTGAAATTAGAAAAATATTAAAACAAATTAGGAAAGATAAGTCACAATTCAAAAAGAGAAATCTGCTGATGGTTAGAATTTTAGTTGAGACGGGACTAAGATTAAATGAGTTAACTGGATTAGAAGTAAAAGACGCTGATACAAAAAACTTAACACTCAGAGTTATTAGAAAAGGCGGAGCTAGACAAGAAATTCCAATTAACAAAGATTTAGGAAGGCTAATTGAAATCTATATCAAAGACAAAAAACTAGACGAGCCATTATTTAAAAGCAATCAAGACAGGAGAATTACCAATCGCAGAGTAGGGTTAATGTTTCAGAAATATGTGAGTGACGCTCAAATTCAAAAAGAAAAAATATCAGTGCATTCCACGAGACACAGTTTTTGTACTAGACTTTTGGATAAAGGAGTGAATATCAAAGCCATCCAAATTCTGGCAGGACACAGAAGCATTGCGACAACAGAAAGATATTTGCATATAGCCAAATCAAGGCTGAGGAAGGAGGTAAGGCTGGCGGAGATATAGTCATTTAAAGAAAAAATTGAGTTATAAATAATAAAGAGAATTTTATGTTAAATTTGACCAGAGAAATATTAAAAAGAAAGGTATATTTAGATTATCCTTTTGAGAGTGTGATGGGCAGAACAGTTCCTCCTACAAAATCACGTGAAAATCCTAAACATTTCATAAAATTTTACGGTGACGAAGAGATAAATGTATCAGCAACGCACCTGATGATGTTGGAAGTTGAAATGTGCGGAGAAGAGATAACAAAAGAGCAATACGAAAAAGGAAAAAATGCCGATGCATAGTGCGAGACATAGTTCTTTGAAATTTTGAAAGTGAAAGGATGGAGAGATAATGGGTGGAGATTGATTTTTTCTAAGAAATGAGTGATAATAGAGTCACAATTTAATACCTAACCCTTGTGAGTAAAATCATAAGGCATGGTACATAAACCGTTCAAAGTATTAAGCTCTCCATCCAGAGCACTTTGAACGGTCATATCTCGAAAGGGGTATGGGTGACGCAAGTCATCGCTGGTGGAGAGCTTTATGTTATTCCGCCAGCAATATAATGCTGGTTTTTAATTAGTTAAATCCGTTCAAAAACATGAGTATAATAATCTCAAAAAAAGGGCAGACTGCCGAAAGGTTAGATAAATCCGACTTTGAAAAAGAAGACTATCTTCAAAACTACATTCATAAAAATCCTGAATCAATCCCAGTTTATGAAATAGAAGAAAATAAAAAACTATTTGTAGTCAAAAGAGAGTTTGAAACTAACTCAGGTCCCATTGATGCGTTGGCAGTGGACAAGGATGGAGACATCTATATCATAGAAACTAAATTATTTAAAAATCCCGATAAGCGAACAGTGGTGGCTCAGGCATTAGACTATGGGTCAGCTCTTTGGAGACATCTTAATGATTTTGGAGAATTTGTAAATATTCTGGATAATGAGTGTCAAAAAAACTTCAGTAAAGATTACAAAGAAAAAATAACTGAATTCTTTGGACTTGGAGAAGAGCAAGCAGAAATGCAACTGGAGGCGATGAAAAGAAACCTTAGCGATGGCAACCTGAAGTTTGTAATTCTGATGGATTCAATCGATGCAAGATTAAAAGACCTCATAGTCTATGTTAACCAAAACAGTCAATTTGATATTTATGCGGTACAGTTGGAGTATTATAAATTCAACGATTATGAGATAATGATTCCTAAAATATTTGGAGTGGAAGTGAAGAAGAGCATAAGAGGTACATCATCAGGCGGACAAAGGAGAAAATGGAATGAGCATGATTTTATTATCCAAGCCAAGGAAAAACTAGGAGGAGATTCTAAAAAAGTAATAGAGTTATATCATTTTCTTAAAGAAAAAGCAGATAAAATAAATTGGGGAACTGGTAATTTGAATGGTTCATTTGCTCCTGTATTTTTTAAAATTAACAAAAACACTGCCATATTTTCATTTTTTTCAAATGGAGAGTTAATGATAAAATTTTCCTGGGTCAAGGATACTCTTGGAGAAGATAAAACGACTGAATATATTAAAGTTTTTACAGATAGACTTAAAAAGGAATCTAGTATTGATATTTCTAAAAAGGAATTACTTCAAAAGGAAGTGTACATATCATCTGAAGATTTTTTAGAAAACTATAAAGCATTTAGTAATGCAATTGAGGAGTTAATTAAATTATAAATATGATTACAAAATCAGACTACATAAGATATCTTCAATGTTCTAAATTGGCATGGTTGAATAAAAAAAGACCAGATTTAATTTCGCAAGAGATTAAAGATTCTTTTGCTGACATAATGGAGGAGGGTTATGAGGTTGAGGATTATTCATATAAGCTTTTTCCAAAAGGTATAGTTGCTAAGAATAAAGCGGATACAGAAAGTTTAATGAAGGAAGGTAAAACAATTTTTCAGCCAACTATAATTAGCGATGAACTATATTGCAGAGCAGATATTATTGATTATGATGAGAAAAACAAAGCTTGGGATATTTATGAAGTGAAAAGTTCAACTCAAGTAAAAAAAATTCATGAGCATGATTTATCTTTTCAAAGGTTATGTCTTGAAGAGGCTGGGCATAAAGTAGGGAAGTTAAACTTGGTTCATGTGAATAATAAATATGTAAGAGAGGGAGAAATTGATGTTAATCAATTGTTTGAAATTGAAGATATCACTAGTGATGTTGATAAGTTAAATCAACAAGTAAAAGAAGGTGTTGCAATCTTATTGGAAGTATTTAAAAAGAAAGAAGAGCCAGATGTAAGACCAGTCAAGCAATGCAACAATCCTTACGAATGCATGTTTAAAGATTACTGCTTGCGTGATTTACCTGAAAAATCAATTTATTCAATCATAGGGAAACTCTCAGAGAAGACCATGAATTATTTATTAGATAATGACATTGTTGAAATAGAGAAAATACCGAGTGAGCTTATTCCAGATAGTTTTGTTAAACATTTTAATGTTATTAAGAGCAATGAGCTGTTTATAGATAAAGCAGGCATCAAAAAAGAATTAGAACAAATAAAATATCCAATTTATTTTCTAGATTATGAAACCTATGGTTCAGCGATTCCTGTTTTTGATGGTTATAAACCTTATCAAAACATTGTTTTTCAATATTCTTTACATATTCAAGAATCAGCTGATTCAGAACTTAAGCATTTTGAATTTTTATCTAATAAAGATGGAGACCCCACTAGAGAAATGGCAGAATCTTTGAGAAAACTGATTGGAGAAAAAGGAACACCCATTGCTTGGAATATGGGCTTTGAACAAGATTGTAATGAAGGTATGGCAGAAAGAGATAATGAATTCAAAGATTTTTTTAAAAATGTTAATGATAGAATGTATGATTTGATGAGCATCTTTAAGAAAGAGTTATATATTCATAAAGATTTTTATGGCAGTGCTTCGCTGAAAAAAGTTCTTCCAGTAGTTGTGCCTAGTCTTTCCTATAAAGAACTTGGCATTCAGGAGGGGATGTCAGCCTCAAATAGTTGGTGCGAAATGATTAAGCCAGAGACCAGTGAGCAAAGAAAAAAAGAAATTTATAATGACTTATTAGAATATTGTGAATTAGATACGTTGGCAATGGTTGAGATTTTGAAGGAATTGAGGAGGGTTGTTTAAATAATGTTGTTATATAGTGTACAAGATAATTTTATGGAGAAAAGAGAACTTGGTGTAGATATAAATAAAACTGACGGTAAAAATATTTTACTGATTAGTTTGATAATAAATAATAATTTTTAATTAAAAAGCTATGAAAAAATTTATTCTAACGGGAGTAATTATTGTTGGTGTTTTGACACTATCGGGTTGCACAAGTACTGATAACCAAACTTCCACAGCAGGCGAAAAAAAAGTTGTTGCTCCTGCTGATAGTGAACAACCAACAACGGTAAAAGAGCCAGTTAAGCAAGAGGCAAAAGTTCAAGAAGACTTACCTCAAGACTTAATTAAGAGAATAGAAGCTATCGTTAATAAGGTTTCTCCAAAAATAGAGATTACGGTTTGGGATGCAGAGAATTTTGCTAGTGAAACTACTAATCCACCTTATGAAGTTATTATTAATGCTGGTAATGGAGATATTGGTAGTTGTTTTTATGCCAAGAACGTTGCTTATAAAATTATGAAAGGTTTATATTCAGATGAAATTGTTAAAAATAAAATTTCTAGAGTTCTTTTTACTTCTTGGGGACATTTAAGAACAAGCGTTGGTTCAGTTGATGGCATTAAGACGGATTGGAAAAATTCAGGACCAACGAATTTTTGGAAAGTTATGATGGATTATAATCCGAGAGAAGACGAAACAGGAGCTTTAAATCAGAGAACTTGGGGAAAAGAAATAGGAGCTGATTGTAAATAAATTTTAAAGGAATTGAGGAGGGTTGTTAAATGAGATTAAGACCAGAGCTAAAAACTCTGGTTTTGTTATGATTAACTTCTTTATTTTATAAATAGACTGTATAATACAGATAGGTTTATTATTAAAATTTAATAAATAATATGGATAATACTTTTAAAAGTCCTAAGGCATTGGCTACTGAAATTAAAGATGTAGCTCCTTATCTATTCTTAAAGCCATATAATAGATTTATTCCTGATGATAAAACTCTTTGGTGGCTGATTCCAGTGAATGAATATCCCACCTGTAAATATGGTAAATTATTTTTTGAAGTGATAGAAGGGGAAATGTTTTGTGGGTTCCATATAGAAAAAGGCGTTCGTACTGATGTGAGCATTCATCATAAGTCGCTTCAAATTAATGATGAATGGCTTTGGAATGAATTTATGAAAAGTTTCGTGAGCATGGATGAAAAAATAGTACATATTGTAGATGAGTTGGCTTCAGAAAAATTAAAAAGTTCCATTGTTATTTCGATAGAACTAGTTCCAACGATTAATGAAGATGATGTTAAACTAATAGAAGATTCTTTTTCGAATCAAAAAAAAGATTTTGCTTCATCACAAATTGAATTTGAGATTAGTAATGACTCTAGCTTGTCTTGTCGAGAGAGTAAAATTAAAATCAATAAAAGCCAAGAAGATATCGCCTCATTTATATCAGAATTAAAAAATGAAACAAATCTTTTAAGCTTAATGTCAAAACTTCGTAAAAATAATTTATCAAGCTTTGATTGGTTGTGGGTTAATGTTTATTTTGGTTCTTATATAAAAAAAGAGAATATATCGCCAACTGAGTTATGGGTTAATTATCTTAAAAAATGGGAGCCGTGGTTGAGAAAACATGAAAAATAGAGGGATTATACCAATTCGCCACGAAAGTCGCACACAGGCTAAAATTTGGCTAGCTAAGACCAAAGAAGAATTTCTGTGAACACTTATTAGGAATAATGTTAAAAAGCAATAATGAAATGAACCAAGCGACCTTAAGCGTTTTTTCAAAGATTAAATCAATAATAAACACAGAAAATATAAGCGAAGAGATGCCTTTTATACTATAAATAATAACTAACCAGGCGTTGTTAAGCTAAACTAAACAGGAAGTGAACTTCAAGTAAAATAAAAGTGGTGTATGTTGAATTATCTTAAAACTGAATCTAATATCCCTTTTTCAAGCATCTTTAAATTAAAAACATAATCATTATGATTGAAGGTTTCTTGTAGTGGCTGTGTAGTCTTTCCCCATCCTAATCCATCGGTAATCCAAAAAAACTTATATTTTCCTTTTAAAACATCGAATAGATTCCTATACTCCCCTGCGGTAGATTTTAATTTTGAACCTGTTCCTCCATAAAAATTGGTTTCTACAATAAACAACTCTTTATTATTATCAATAACAAAATCATACCTTCTAGATGATTTATCTACTGGAACAATATAGCCTAATTCATCTTTGATTTTTTTAGCATTAGCTTCTTTCAAATACTTAAAATTATTTCTTTTACATATATCTTTTATAAACACCTCAACAATATCTTCCATCGTGTGCCCACTACGATTTTTTCTTCCATTACTATCAAGCCCTGCCTCAACACCAATCATATAATCAACTAAGTTTTTTACTTTTTTTTCTGTAATTATTTTTTTTAATCCAGTTTTTTTTGAAAATTCTAAGCATTTTTCTATGTCGCTATTTGATAAAGTCTCTTTGGAAAAATCATAAGACTCATATACAAGCTCTTTAGCACTGTAATCAATAAGTATTTTAAATTTTTTAGAATTATTTCCATCCCTCACAATTAAATTAGGAATAACGCTTGCAATATCTGGATGTTTTTTTAATAAAAATCTGAACTCATCATCAAAATCTTTCTTGCCAATTAAATAATTTAAAGTATTGAGAGCAAGTTCAATTTCACGAGTATTAACAAAGACCTTATCCCAATTGACAAAATATGACCAAACCATATTACTAACTTTTAAATTAGAAATAAGAAAATCAAAGACTTGCTTCTCTGTTGTACAATTTAATTCCAATTCATAAAAGTCTAGCCTTTTCATAAAGTTTATTTTTAATAATTTATTACAAGAACCTCTTTTATTTTCCCTCTTCCTGACCCCTTTGAATTTATTGCACGAGAAGCTTTTACTTTTTTAATAGATATTTTTTTTTCTAAGTTAGAATAAAGATTTTTTATGAAAGGAGTATTTGAATTAGAGAGCATAACGAAACACCCTCTTTTGTGTAATTTAACAAAAACATCTCTCAGTGCCATCTGTTCTTTCTCCAAAAAACCCTCTTTGGTATAACTCGTAAAACTGGACGTTTTATTAATTGGATAATATGGTGGGTCAAAATAAACAAAATCTCCCTTCCGAGCCTTCTCTAGAACACTTTTAAAGTCCTTGTGAATAATTCTAGTTTGTTTAAGAGCTTTATGTACTTTTTTAAGATTTTCTTCATCACAAATTAAAGGATTATTATATTTACCATAAGGAACATTAAATTGACCACTTTTGTTTACTCTATATAATCCATTAAATCCAGTCCTATTAAGATAAATAAACCTAGCAGATATACTAATATCAGAAAGTCTTTCTATTTTTTGTGCACGAATTTTTAAGTAATATTCCTTATTGTTCTTCCTTTGATGCTCTTTAAGTTTTTTTATTAAATGATTAACATCTTTTTTTATAACATTATATGCGATAATAAGTTCCGAGTTCATGTCTGATAAGACAGCTTTTTTGGGAAGTAAGTCAAAAAACATTGCACCTCCACCAACAAAAGGTTCAAAATATGTTGCAGTTTTTGGATTGAATTCATACGGAGGATATAAATCCATATTTCTGAATTGCTTTAGAAGCTGTCTTTTACCACCAACCCACTTTACGAATGGTTTTGGTTTTTTATCTAATTGATTTTTATATGCAGATTCTAACTCTTCACTTGAAATGTTTTTTAAATTAGACAAAAAAATTCTAATGTGAACTGGATGAACATCAAGTTTATTTGCAAATTTTTGTATTACCGTTCTTGTCATTTTATTAAAGTTAGGAATATTTTATACTAACATAACAATCATAACATAAAAAAATAAAAATGAAAAAATTTAATACTAGTCATTCATTAGAGCTCTATCTATAGAACATTAAAAGCCTTTTTAACATTTTCCAGCTATTTTCCAATACAATCTACTTATGATAAAATATAATGCAATCATTGGAATAAATTTAAAAGAATAAAAAACATGAATGATTAAGAGGATACTTATAGAAAATTTTCGTTCAATAAAAAAATTAGAATTAGATACAAAGAATCTTTGTGCTTTGATTGGACCTAACAGTACAGGGAAGACAAACATATTGAAAGCATTGACTATTCTTTTAGGTGAAATTTATCCAACAGAAAGAGCTTTTAGCAAAGATGATTTTTTTAAGAGAGATATAAACAAAACTATTTGTATTCAAGTGTGGTTTAAAAATGAATTAAAACCATGTAAATTGTCAAAATGTCAGGGCTTAGTAAAGGAATTTTGTGCCCCAGTAAGTTTTCGTCTGACTCACACGAAAAAAGAAGATGCTTTCATTAATACTAAGTTTTCAGTTTTTGATAAAAACGGTGTCGAATTTTATGGTTCTGGAGATGCAAGAGACCAGGTTAGTTTCGTGTACATACCTTCTGATAGAAATCTGGAGAAGCAAATGACTATAAGCAGGTGGACATTACTGGGAAAGATGTTGAGAAAAATCGATGAAAATTTCAGGAAAAAAGATGAGGAAGATGAGTTTAGTGAACTTGAAATTGAGTTCAGAGAAGCAATGAAAGAACCAAAAAAAATATTGGAATCTTCTGAAGTTCCAGATTTAAGTTATAGCGATTTTAAAAATGAATTTATTAAAGCTTGCGAAGAAAATACAAAAGGTCTTGCTAGTAACTTTAGCTTAGATTTACAAATATATGACCCTTTATTTTATTACAAGACGATTCAAATAATGGGAAAAGAAGATTTAGGAACTTTTAACATAGAAGAGCTGGGTTCTGGGGTTCAAAATTTAGTTTTACTTTCCTTGTTTAAAACATATGCAAAGCTGATGAAAGACAAAGCGATTCTAGCTATTGAAGAGCCAGAAATATATTTACATCCTCAAGCTCAAAGAAAACTTTATAAAAATTTTTTAGAATTAGCTTACCCTGAAATTCCAGATGAGATTGGTTCACAAATTATTTATACAACACACAATCCTAATTTTGTTGATGCTTTTAGAGCGGACGAAGCTTTTATTTTATCAAAGGATAAAGATGATGGAACATTTAAAAATGAAAGAAGTGAATATATAACGGCTGAAAATTTAAGGGATGATAAATTTAGAATTTATACTCATTTCAACACAGAGAGAAATGAATTATTTTTTGCTAAAAGAATTCTTTTAGTAGAAGGAGACTCAGATAAGATATTATTTGAAACATTATGTGAAGAAAAGTGGGACATAGATATTGATAAAGAGTGTATATCAATTATCGAATGCGGAGGGAAGGGGGGTGTTATTTATTTTATAGGAGTATGCAGACTTTTGGGAATTAGAAATTTTTTTGCTGTTTGGGATGAAGATTATGAAAATGATTACGAGGATGAGTTTAAAAATTTACAATTTGCGATAACTTCGAAGAAAGGTTTGGAAATATCCAAAAACCTAGAAAGTTTTTTGCGAAAAAATTTCCCCAATAGCAGTTTCAGAGAAAAGCATAAAGTTGAAGATGCTTACAATTGGGCAATGCTAGTGGAATCTGAAGAAGTTCCAGATGAATTTAAAAAGATAAGGGAATTTTTAAAACAAGATGAGTAGAATTAATTATGAAAGATAAATTATTAAAAATAGATATAAGGTTAAAAAATGATACCTATAAAGTAGCTTCTTTTTTTAGTGGAAGTGATGGTAGTTTATACATAGCTCATCCTAAGACTATTTTTGCTAAAGAAATAGAAGATTCTAGGGTTAATGCTATAAAATTTTCATATCATCCTAGAAAAGATAAATATCCGCGTGGATTTTCTCAATTTACAATAGGTTCTCAGGGAAATAGAATGAAAATGACAGAAAATTTTAAAGAATTGAGAAATTCATTTGAAGACATCAAGGGAATAGAGCCCTTAATTTGTTTAAGTTTTTTTGACTTAGCGACTATAAACTCACGATGTACGATACTGGATAGTAGTAGTGGGAAAAGAGCGTATAAAAACTATAGAGTGATTGATGGTAATAGTTATAGTAATTTAACATTGAATATGTTTTTGTCTGAAAAGAATTGTTTGGACATTGCGAATCCGACACATAAACACAGAGAGATGTTTGTGTTTGAACTTGATAAGGTAAATCTAATTATCACGCTTAGGGACTATTGGATGGGGAAAAAACAAATAATTTAAATTTGACTTAATTACCCACGAAGCTAACATCGGACAAACAATAAAATCCGATGTTATTTTTTAAAAAGAAAAAATCAATAAAATTTAGCGAGGCTAGTAAACTGTATTTAGACTACTGTGAAGTGGAAAGAGAAATGAGCCCAGCTTCAATTTATGAATACAGTAAAACGCTTGGGTGGATAGTGGATATTATTAGTGATTTGAATGTGGAAAAAATAAATGAAGAGCATATTACAGAACTCAAGAAAGAATATAGCAGACGAGAGCTAAAGCCAACAACCAAGGCTCACAATTTTTCTATAATTAGAAATTTGTTGAGATATTGCAATGACGAACTGCAGTTAAATGTGATGGATGCGGAAAGAATCAAAAGACCAAAAATTCCCAAGAGAAGAGTGGAGTATTTAACTGAAGAAGAATTAAAGAATTTTTTCAACTCAATTGGCACAAAAAGCATTAGAGATTTGAGGTTTCGAGCATTTTTATCAATCCTAATTTCTACTGGATGTAGAATTGGAGAATCACTGCATCTTAAAATCACAGATATTGATTGGGAGACAAAAGAAGCGATGATTGTTGGTAAGGGTAATAAGCAAAGGAAAATCTATTTCAATGAATGGTCTTTGAAATGTATTCAAAAGTATCTTGATAAGCGAAAGGATAAAAATAAGTTTGTTTTAGTAAGCGGAAAGGAAAGACATATGTGGGATAGGAATGATGCTCAGCGAAGTTTTAGGAAATATCGCAGACAAGCTGGATTGTCAGAAACAGTCACTGCTCACACGATTCGACATAGTTTTGCGACAATTTTGCTCAAAAAGGGGATTAGCTTCGGACACATTCAGGTTCTACTCGGACATTCAGATATTCAAACCACGAGTCGTTATTATTTTGGAATTCTTAGTGATAATGAAGCCAAGCAAGCTTATGAAAAAGGAATGGATATGGAGAATTGGTTATAGGATGGATTTTTTTGGCTATTTGTCTTATAGTTAGTATATAATTCAAATTAAAATAATTAGTAAACTTTTTTATAATAGCAGAGAGCTATTGTGAACAGGTAAAAAAATATGGTAAAAAAAATAATTATAGTGCTGGTAATTATAGTGGTTATTTTAGGAGGAGTTTTTTATTATTTTAAAGGTACGCCTAGTTATTCTTTATATCAGTTGAAAAAATCTATCCAAAATCATGATAGCACTAGTTTTAATCAGTATGTGGATGTTGATAGGGTCGTCCAGAATTTAATGGATAGCGCTACGAAGGGATTTGACGAGGAAATGGAAGGTCAGGATAATCTATTTGGTGATTTTGGCGAGGGAATTATGCAGGCAATGATACCATCATTAAAAGAAGAGATTAAAAATGGTATAAATAAAGGCATTGAAGAGATTTCAGAAAATAAAGATGATAAATACTCAAAAATTGAAATTCAAGAAGTTATCAAGGAAGGGAAGTCTGCTAAAGTTACATTGATAAATCAAGATAATGAAACGATAAAGATGGATATGATACAGATTCCAGGAAGGTATTGGCGAATAGTGGGAGTAGACTTTGATGATTTTAAGAAGATTAGTCCTGAGGCGGTTAAGTCTTCCGATGATTCTGAAGATGGAGATAAGAATGACGAAGTTGTTATTGATAAAAATATCGGAGATGAGGTTGAATTGGCAACAATAAAATTTAAAATAAACTCTGCTGAAGAAAAGCAGGTTTTGAACGGAAGCTTCGGTAGCTCAAAGACAGCTAGCGATGGAGCAAAATTTGTAGTGTTGGATTTGACGGTTACAAATATAACGAAAGAGGGATTTGATTTTGATTCTAATGGAATACAAGTGACAGATGAGCAAGGTAGAAAGTTTGACCCATGGGATGATACTATTGGTAATATCGATAACTATCTTGAGATGCGAGAATTACAGCCCAGTATATTGGAAACAGGCATGGTGGTTTACGAGCTTCCTGCAGATGCTAACAGCTACTCATTAAGTATAGGCAAAAGAGGCACAGATGAAGTCTATAAAATTAAATTAAAATAACCAAATTCTCTAATTCTCTCATGAACCACAGCCTTATCGGAAAGTGGTGAGTATCAAGTCTATCTCCTTACATAATCACATATATCGGTATATGAAAAAACTTTGCGTAACTCTTGCGTGATTATTGCGTGATTTTTAAAAACTAATGATATTACAAAAACAAATCTATTTAAAAGAAAGCTTATCGGATGAGAATTATCCTCTGCTTTTGAAGTGGCTATCTGATTTGGAGATAATAGGATATGTATATTCTGCTAAACGAATGGTGGAATTTAAGACTATCAATGATGTTAAGAGTTTTTTAGCAGAAGAGAAAGACGAGATTTTTTGGGAAATTTATACACAAGATGACAAATTCATTGGTTATACTTCGTTGTGTAGTTTTCAAGAAAAAGAACAATGTGAATTTAATATCTTCATCCTAGATAAAAATTACTGGGGAAAAGGTATTGGACTGGAAGTTATAGAGCTAATACTAGAACACGCTTTTAATGAAATGGGCATGAAAAAGGTCGTACTTGAAACAAGCGAATTTCATAAGGATGCGATTAAGCTATACGAAAAAGCTGGATTCAATAAAATAGAAACTATTGCAAGTGACAGAACAATTTTCCATAATGGTGAATGGGTATTAAGCGGAAGTGTTATAATGAGCCTAAATAAAATAGAAATTATAGCTTGAATATTAACGATTTTCATCCATTGACGTATTTTTTTTTAGTATAATCTACTTTAGTGTTAAGTGTAATTTGAAATTTTAGATAAATAGTAAATAATTTTTACTTAGTCTCACAAATCACCCTCTTATCGAAGAGTAAAACAGACGTAAAAGTATGTTTTTTTGCTATGAAAGAATATAATAAAGTTGCACTTTTTTAACATTGTGCTAAGATACTGTATATAAATGGTAAGTATCTAAGTCTAAATGTTAAAAATATGAGTACTAAAAACAATATTTTAGCTCAATTAAATAGGAATGGTAAGGAAATATACACTTTTTCTGAGATTCAAGGTATCGCTAATAACCTTAGCCAGGGAACAATCTGGAAAGTTTTGTCTGAGTTAGTCAAAGAAAAGCGTCTTATTCGATTAAAAAGAGGAGTGTATCTATATGTGCCTGAAGGATACCAAGAGAACTGGACAGCCAGTAATTTTTGGATTGGAGCTAATTTAGTCCAACCCTACGCCATCTCTTTTTGGTCAGCTTTGAATCACTGGGGATTAACGGAACAATTGCCTAAGCGAACATATATTCAAACTAATAAGGGCATTGTAAATTATTCCAAGAATATATTAGGAAGCGAGTATCAATTTATCAGACTCAATCCTAAGAGATTTTTTGGCATTACGCAAATTTGGGTAGCCAATCACCAAGTTGACATTACTGACCCAGAAAAGACATTAGTAGACTGTTTGGCTTTTCCTGCTTATTGTGGTGGAATCAGCGAGGTCATAAAGGGGATATATAATTTTTATCAAACTAATCAATCAAAAAATCTATTTGACTATGCTAATAAGATGGGACAGCCAGTTCTCAAAAGACTTGGATATTTATTAGAAATTTTAGAAGTTTCCAATAAGGAAGAGCTGGATAAAATAAAGAGCTTGATAACTAATCCAAATCCAGTGGCTTTGGAACCGTTATTGTCAGCTGAAAATTCACAGTGGAACTCTAAGTGGAAGTTGAATGTAAATATTGTTAAAGAAGATTTATTAAATTGGAAAATTACATAAAATAATATGATTACACGAGATGAAGTCTATCAAAAAGCATCACAAGCAAAAGTTGACCCTAGCATAATTGAAAAGGATTATCATTTAGGTGTGGCTCTGAAAGTTATCGCAGAAAGTCCAGCAACTAAAGACTGGGTTTTTCGTGGTGGCACTGCTCTTAAGAAATGCTATTTTACCGAATATCGCTTTTCTGAAGATTTAGATTTCACTTTATTTAATCGAAATCTAAAAACCGAAGAAGAAGTTAAGACAGTTTTGGAGCAAATTTGCAGTATTGCCAACCAGCAATTTGGCACAACGCTGGAATTTTTTAGTGTGAAGCAAGAGCGAGAAGACTATGGCGAGGAAGCTTTCAAGGGAACTATGCATTTCCAAAGTGTTAAGGGAAAATCGAAAATAAAAATAGACCTTTCCTTTGTTGACAAGCTCTTTACGACTCCATCAGAACAAGAAATTTTTCATCCATATTCTGACGCTGACATTTTTGGAAAACCAAGAATAGTGACAACTAAAGTGGAAGAAATAATCATAGATAAACTAATGGCATCAGCCTCTATTCGAACTTATCCTAGAAGTCGAGACTTATTTGATATTTGGTATATTTCTAAAAATAAGAAATTAGATTTGAAACTTATTAAAAATTCTTTTTTTGAAAAATGTATTTTCCGAAAAATTGATAAAAATTTAATTTACCAAATGGATAAAAAGCACCTGGAGCAGTTTAAGAAATATTGGGAAGCCCATCTAGTAACCTTAGTAGGGGATTTGCCAAAATTTGAAGAGGTAGTAGATGGCGTTATCGCTTATCGGGATGAGATATTTAACTAGCATTGTCAAAAATAGTTATTTATATTTCAACAAACGATTGTTTCTAGGGAGTTGTTTTGCAAGATTTACACCTTAAACAAGGCAAAGTTTAGCTAAATTATCTGATTCTCCCACGAATCACCTCCTTTCTAGGGAGATTTTAGTAGAATCCTAGAGTATTCTGCACTAGGTGTATCAATCTATTGATTGGGCATCGCAGGGTATTGATTCTGCTCGACGGTCGACTCTTGAATTTATTCAAGAGAAACGTCAAAGGCTTAACAGAGCTAACCAATTCTGTAGTCGTGTTTGTGTACAGACACGCTTGTATCATTGCTCGCCTTATGGCAGGCATGGACTAATCGCAAAAG
>Ga0307992_1000355_pt1 | contig 29582 bp, 26 predicted proteins | sample EllFjometagen133_FD_203162 | JGI IMG/M metagenome (GOLD analysis project Ga0307992, IMG submission 203162) | Marine microbial communities from Ellis Fjord, Antarctic Ocean - #133 | ecosystem: Environmental > Aquatic > Marine > Unclassified | place: Southern Ocean | collected 2014-10-08
ACACTTAAACAGGGCGAAAATCCCGCACAGCTTCATACTCAATGACCGTTGAAAAATAATTTAAAATGATTAAGAATAGGCATAACACACAGCTCCACAGGCAAGCAAGAAGAAAAGCAAGAAGAGCGTGGCAGCTGCCAACCAATACGTGTAACTAAAAAAGTAAGAAGGAGAAAAGCAAGAAAATAAGAATAAAGATCAAGGATTAAGGATAAAGGGGAAAAAGAAGAAGGAAAATATTAAATAGCTCATGACTTCAGTCGTGTGGATAATTTCATACTTGTTCATACTTCGACCAAGCCTGTCCTGAGCGGAGTCGAAGGGCTCAGCATAACAGGACTAAATAAATGGGTAATGAAGATAGTGATAATTTTATTCAATCCGTTGTTCGTTTAGTTAGTTTTTGCCTCTCACGGCGTAGCTTTAGCGAAGACGGATTAGTTGCTAATATTTACGTTCATTGTTAATTCTTCTCATCCAATTCTAACCAGCGGGATTCAAGTTCATCCATTCTTGCATTAAGCTCTTTGAGTTTATTTGTGATCTCTTTAAAATCAGTAGGGGAGAGGCTTGAGGCTTCTTTTTCTATTTTAGTATTCATTATTGAAATTTGATCTTCTATATTTTTCATATCTTTCTCGATCAATACTATTTCACGTTTTTCATTAAAGTTTAACTTATGTGATACCTTTTTTATTTTTTTATTTTTGCTTTCTAATTTTTTTCCCCTCTTTTTATTCTCTTCATCACGGTATTTTTTAACCAGAAGAAAATCAGAATAATTACCTGGGAATTTAATAATTCTATCATCATCGAAAACAAGGAGATAGTCAGTTACTCTATCTAAGAAATATCTATCATGTGAAACTACAATGATGCAGCCTTTAAAGGCATCAAGATAATCTTCTAATATTTCCAGGGTTCTAATATCAAGATCATTTGTAGGCTCATCTAAGATAATAAAATTACTACCGAACATCAAAGATCGTAATAAATAGAGCCGTTTTTTTTCACCACCCGATAAATTCTCTAATTTACTCTGCTGCATTTTCCCATCGAAAAGAAAACGCTGCAACATTTCAGAGGCAGAATGAAGAGCCCCATCAGCAGTACGGATATTATGTGCAAATTCTTGGATGTAACCCAGAACAGTTTGGTTATTATCGAATTCATTAATATATTGCTGGAAATATGAAAACGAAGTATTTATGCCAACTTTTATAGAACCACTATCTGGTTCGATTTCTTCCATGATGCATTTAAGCAGTGTTGTTTTGCCGCATCCATTAATTCCGATGATCCCGATCCGCTCTAGTTTCTGAAAATTATGATTAAAATTTTTAAAGAGCACTTTATCATCATATCGTTTTGAAATATTTTTAATCTCTAATATCGTTTTTCCTAAACGCTTTGTTTTGAATGAAATATCAAGATCTTTACTTTGGGATAAATAAGATTTATCAATTAGTTCTTTAACTCTGTCAAGATGATCTTTTGGCTTAGAAGTTCTTGCTCTGGCACCACGTTGAAGCCACTTTAGTTCCTTTTTCAATTGAGCATTACGTCGCGTTTCTTTCCTTTGAACATCAATATTCTGTTGCTCTTTTTTACGAAGATAATATGAATAATTCCCTTTGAAAAAGTATATTTTTCCATTTTCCATTTCTATTATTTTATCAGAAACTGCATCCAGAAAATAACGATCGTGAGTAACAAATATTATTGTGCCTTTATAATTGGATAAATAATCCTGAAACCATTCGATAGTATCTATATCAAGATGGTTAGTTGGTTCGTCCAGCAATAATACGTCCGGTTCATCCATTAATACTCTAGCCAGATCAATACGTCTTTTCTGTCCCCCAGAAAGGGTTGATATCTTCTGGTTAATATCATTAAATCCAAATTTATCTAAAATGCTTTTTGCTTTAACTTCTATTTTCCATGCATCATTAACTTCAATTTCTTTGATGATGCGGTAATGCTCTGCTTCTAATGTTTTTGTTGGTTTTGTTTCAAGTTTATTTAAGATTCTATAGTATTTCCGTAAAAGCTCAAATTGAGCATGATCACTGAAATATATCTCTTCATAAATTGTTTTGTCAGGATCTATTTTAGGGATTTGAGGGAGATAGCTTGTACGAATATTTTTGCGAAATGTTATTTTCCCGGAGTCAACAGGCTCTATCCCAACTAGAAGCTTTAACAGTGTTGATTTACCACAGCCGTTAATCCCAACTAAACCTATTTTTTCATTCTCAAAAATCCCAAATGAGTTATTTTTACAGATCAACTTCTCGGCAAAGGATTTATTCAATTCTTCAATTGAAATTATGTTCTTACTCAATATTACCTCACTTACAAAACAATCTTGAATATAAAGTTATTTTGTCAAATACAGATTACTACCAATAAAATAATTTACTTAAGAAATAAAAACAAATATCAATTTAATCACATTAGTGAACACAATATATGTAATACTATGTTGTTTAAAGAGAAAAGAGTGATGAGTAATGATAAAGGTTGTTGTTATGAAATTTATCGGTTGACATTTTGTGATTGTATAGATTAAAAACAAATTGAATTAAGTGGAAGAGAAAATGTAAGGAGATATTATGCAATTACAACAGAAATTTGTAGAAGTTGCAAAAAAACATTCCAAGAAGATAGCTGTTTATGATCAGGCTACAGGAAAAGATCTTTCATATGATCGAATGCTGATAGCGGCCTTGATCTTTGCCGGAAGATTTAAGAAATTTAAAAGTAAATACTTGGGGATAATGGTTCCAACTTCTGCCGGATGTTTGCTTTCAACACTTGGTGCCCTTATAGCTGGTAAGATCCCTGTGATGATAAATTACTCAACCGGAGCTAGAGAAAATTCAATTTATGCCCAAGAAAAATGCAGCTTTAAAACAATTGTAACAAGTAAAAAATTATTAGAGAAAATTAATTGTGAACCTGTTGAGGGAATGGTTTTTTTGGAAGATATAATGAGTTCTCTCACTACACCGGAGAAGCTCAAAGCAGCTCTTACTTCAAAATTACCTAAAAGTATATTACAATCCAAAGTTGGTCATGGTGATGACAATTCCACTTCTGTGATCCTTTTTACAAGTGGAAGTGAGAAAGAGCCAAAAGCAGTTCAACTAACTCATAAAAATATATTCCATAATATAAGCACAATTCCACAAATCATCGATGTGACAGATGAAGATATCTTTGCAGGAACCTTGCCTCTTTTCCATGTATTCGGAATTACCACAAATTTCTGGCTTCCATTCTATCTTGGTGCATCTATTGTAACTCATGCGAATCCGCTTGATTACAGTGCAATAGTTAAATCTATCGTTGATTATAAGATTACAATTCTCATTGGTACTCCAACATTTTTCCATGGGTATCAGCGTAAATCAAAACCGGGTGATCTTTCCTCAATAAGATATGCTATTGCAGGGGCTGATAAACTAACCGAAAAATTAAGACTCTCTTTCCAAAAAGATCATGGGCTTGAAATTTTGGAAGGATATGGCGCTACAGAAACGAGTCCGGTTGTTTCAGTAAATGTTCCAGGTGCAAATAAGCCGGGAAGTATAGGAAAACCTTTACCCGGAGTACAAGTAAAAATACTTGATAGAGAAACCGATGAAGAGTTACCTGCAGGTAAGGAAGGAAAAATACTTGTAAAAGGTGATCTTATTATGAAGGGATACTTAGGTGATCTGGAAGAAACTTCTATGCATATTCATGGAGGTTGGTACGATACGGGTGATATGGGCGTTATTGACGAAGATGGTTTTCTTTGGCATCGTGGGCGTCTGAAGAGATTTGTGAAAGTTGGCGGTGAAATGGTGTCATTGGTTAAAGTAGAAGAAGTACTTACTAAACTGTTACCGGAAGGAATTACCTGCTGTGTTGTGGATGTTCCTAATCCAAAAAAAGGTGCAGATGTTGTTGCGGCAGTTGCTACTGGAGAATTTGATAGAAAAAAGGTCTTAAAGAATATGGCAAAAGAGTTACCGTCAATTGCTGTACCTAAAGAATTTTACGTGATCGAAGATATTCCTATAATGGGAAGCGGAAAAGTTGCATTTCGTGAAGTTGAAAAAATATGTAGAGAAAGACAGGAGAACGGAAAGAAGTGAAATTAGAGATTAGAAATTAGGAATTAGATAATAAAGAAAAGATAAAGATTATTTTAATGTTACCCATGACTTTAGTCGTGGGTTTTTATTTAGTAATAATTATCTAGTGATCAATCATTGATCTGTCATAAAAAAATACTATTAAAAAGAAACTACATACTTCGAGTCCACTCAATATGACAGTTATCAGAAAAACAGATTTTCTAATCGTTGTTCATTTTTGTTAGTTGTTAATCAAAATCTATAACTAATATCTACAGAATCGAATCCAAAAGATAATCTTATTTTTTTATTCTGATGGTATTTACAAATAACATAACTTATACTGCTTCCAACAACTGCACCGGCAATAACATCTGATGGGAAGTGTTGAGCCGCGGCAACCCTGAATATTGCTGTTGCACTTGCAGATCCAAAAAGAATAAAGCCCATAAGAAAATTATGACCATAATTTATACTATAATAATAATAACCACTTGTAGCAGCGGCAAACGCAGTTGAGGAGTGCATAGAATAAAATGAATGCTGACTGTTTCTCTGTTTCTTCTTGTCATAAGACACACCTCTGTCATACATAAACGGTCGATAGCGGTGAGTGAGAGTTTTTGTCCATTTGGCAATTGCGCTTTGAGTTATCATTATTTCACTAAAAACTAAAAGATTATTCAATAATACTTCTTTATCGTTTTCATATAAACAATAAAGAGTTGAACCAATAGCAAGATAGGCCGAATAATCGCTGAAATCTTTTAAAGTTGATGAGTAAGGCTGTAATCCAATTCTATCGAAGAATGGAATATCATCCTCGTCTAATGCATCTAATTCAAGATTTGTGGGTGGCTCTATGATCTGTCTGTCAAAGTAATTATTACTCAGGTCAACGGCAAGAGCAGAGGATATGAAAATGAATGATTCAATTTTATCTACCTCAAAAATATATGAGTTTAATAAGAGTGGAATGAGAAGAATAAAAAAGAGCAGATAAATTTTCTTCATATAATAAATCCCTGTTAAACTTACATTCGACAGGGATAACAAATTTATTGACCTAAGGTCGCAACCATAACAGCTTTAATAGTGTGCATTCTATTTTCAGCTTCGTCAAAAACTACAGATGCTTCACTCTCAAAAACTTCATCGGTTACTTCCATTTCAGGAAGTCCAAATTTCTCGAATATTTCTTTCCCAAGTTTTGTGTTAGTATTGTGGAATGAAGGTAGACAATGCATAAAAATTGTATTAGAATTTCCAGTCATATCCATCATTGCTTTATTAACTTGATAATTTTTAAGCAGTTCTATCCTTTGCTTCCATACTTCTGCGGGTTCTCCCATAGAAACCCAAACATCAGTATAGATCACATCAGTATTTTTCACGCCCTCTTTTATGTTATCCGTAACTGTGATTTTGGCTCCGTTTTCTTTGGCAATTGCTTTGCACTGATCTATAAGTTCGGCATCCGGCTGTACTTCTTTGGGAGCTACAATTCTGAAGTCCATTCCTAATTTAGCACCACCGACCATAAGCGAATTAGCCATATTATTTCTACCGTCACCGACATAAGTAAAGATCATTTTATTAAAAGATTTATTCAGATTTTCTTTAGCAGTTAGGAAATCAGCGAGGATCTGAGTTGGATGGAATTCAGTAGTAAGTCCGTTCCAAACGGGAACACCTGCATATTTTCCCAGTTCTTCCACGATGTTTTGTCCGAAACCGCGATATTCGATACCATCATACATTCTACCCAGTACACGAGCTGTATCTTTCATTGTTTCTTTAGTGCCGATCTGGCTCCCGCTTGGTCCCAGATAGGTTACATGAGCACCTTGATCGAGAGCTGCAACTTCAAAAGCACATCTTGTTCTGGTAGAGGCTTTTTCAAAGATGAGTGCAATGTTCTTACCAGTTAATTTTGGTTGTTCTAATCCAGCATATTTTGCCTTTTTTAATTTTTGTGAAAGATCAATAAGGAAATTAATCTCTTCGGGTGTGAAATCCAATAATTTCAGAAAATTCCTGTTTCGAAGATTATAAGCCATGATTTATTCTCCTAATATATTTTATTTTAAAACAAAAATTTAAAAATTATTAATCATGACAAGGAATTTATCGTGTAACGATTTCGGAAATTATATCACTTGACTCGTGAATTTATAAATAACTTTAATGTAATAAGATAAAAAGTGAATAAAGGAATGAACAATATGCAGGAAAGTATTAAGCAATTTAAAAGACCACCTAAAAGATATCAGCCAAAGGGACTCACTATTCTCTATGAGGATCGTGATATTATTGTTGTGGATAAGGTGAACGGTCTTTTAACGGTGAGTAGTGAAAAGGTGAGAGACAAAACAGCTTATTTTCACTTGAATGAATACGTGCGTAAAGGGAATCAGAAATCTAAACGTCGAGTATTTATTGTCCATCGGCTTGATAGAGATACTTCCGGTGTTATTGTTTTTGCCAAGAATGAGAAAGCCAAGCATTATTTGCAGGAAGAGTGGCAAAATTTCAGTAAAAAGTATTATACTCTGGTACATGGTACGATGCTGCAGAAAGAGGCAGTAATTACATCCTATCTGGCACAAAACAGTGTTCTTAGAATGTATTCTGTTACTGATCCCGAAAAAGGCAAACTTGCTAAGACCGGTTATAAAGTTATTAGAGAATCAACAAAATACAGTCTTCTAGAAATTGATCTGCTTACCGGCAGGAAAAATCAGATCAGGGTTCATTTGGCGGATAGCGGTTGTGCAGTTGCTGGTGACAAAAAATATGGAGTAAAAGAAAAAGGTATTAATAGACTTATGCTCCATGCATTTTCTCTTACTATCACTCATCCGTTTTCAAAAGAGAAGATGACATTTACAGCAAAAGTTCCAGCATATTTTGAATCGCTTATGAAGGGTTAACAATAGAACAGCCCAAACCCTGAATCCGACAGCTGCCTAATTTCAATTTCACATTTCACATTCATTTAAGCCGACGACACGCTTGTTGTCAACAGAGTTTCCATGCATGGAAAAGCAGGGAAACTCTTATTATGTTAGGTGTAATTTATTCAATCCAGCAACCTAATTAAATTCAGGCATTCGAAATTCAATATCTTTAGTTAATAATTTATTAATAATTGCTTTGAAATCTTCAATCGGAATCCAATTATGCATCATAATAATTTCATTTGATCCAAGATGATTTATACCTTTCCACCTTCAGGAATATCTTCATCCATTCTATTTAAAACTGTTTGTAAATCGTGATATCCAAAACACTCTTCACTTTCTTTTAAACACCAATCAAAAGTATCATAAGTACAATTAATGTTTAAACATTTACTAAAACCAGCTTTTTTGTACCAGTCATAATTTATATTTATGAATTTTGGTTGTTTATAACCTAAATTTTCAAGGATTTCTTGTATGTCTTTTACGTGATCGTGATTCCAATCGCACTCCTGATAATTATTGTTACTTCCGTTATTGAGAAATGGAAATCTAAATAATTTTATTGGTCTGGTAACTTTTGCTTTTTTATAAATGTTATCTATTAATTTATCAGTTTTTGTGATTTGATCATTTGCTTCATTTATACTAATTTCAGAAAAATTTGGGTGATTATAACTATGATTACCGATAATAAAACCTTTTCTGATAGAATCAATGACATGATCGATTCTTTTTTCCAGTTTTCTACCTTCACAGAAAAATACTGCTGGGATTTTCATTTCTACTAAATAATTTACGATTTCTTTAAAATTCCCAGAAGGACTATCATCAATCGTTAAATAACCAATTTTGTTATTAAATTTACTTATCATTTGAGATATTTCCTTATTACATTTAACATACCTGTTTACTAATAAAAGTAAAGAAAGCTTTTGTGTACTGAGTTAACAGTAGTGGTTTACGTATTTCCAAGCTCATTTTTTTCAATAATATCTTCAAATAAATTTGGATCCATTTGTCTTGATAATAAAGCACTCTTTAAATTATCTTTTAAAGTAGAAATATTATGTAGAATTGATAACACTTTACCTTGCATTTCAGAATCATTGTCTTTACCAAAATCTATAGAAAATCCTTTTAGTTTATGAGTATTATAAATTCTAATATTTGTATTTTTTAAAACATCATCTTCATATTTTATATTGATAGTTGAATATATTTGCTTTAATCTGCTTTGAAGATCATTAAAATTCACAAAACATCCTTATCAAAATTACACCTAATGTATGGGCTGTGCCGCGTACCATTGCGGTAATTAATTTTCAAACTAGCCAGCTTGCTGAATCGGTACGATTCAACGCAAACCTACACTACCAGACGGTATGAGGACAGCTTTGTTATGCCTATTTTTTTCTGTATTCGATCTTCTTTGTTTACATATCTAATTAAAAAACCCCTACGGAATGTCCCCCCTCTCAGTTCATTTGATTTTCCTATTCATTTAACATACTGTTAAGTTTGACGCAAAGGCTATCAATATTCATATGATCAGGATTAAATACTGATATATTGGATAATATTATGGCTGCACTTTTCGTTTCAATATTGAATACCATCGAAGCTTTATATCCTCCAGTTCCTCCATTATGCCAATATACCTCATTATTATCATCTATTTTTATAATATGTAATCCCAAACCGACCTTCATTTCATCATCAACAGTATAAGTCGCTTGTCTTGTTAATGCTAATTCCTTATCTGATTCGACGAAATGAGCTGAAACAAATTTAGATAAATCTCTAACACTAGATAAAACACCTCCTGCACCAAATAAAATATCAAAATCCCAATTTTCCGCCTCAGTTCCATTCTTATCAAGACCTATAACCAATTCGTTTTTTAAATTGGATCGATCCATATATGTATTTGACATTTTATATTTATCAAACACTTTTTGTTGCAATAATTCTTTAAACGACTGTTTTTGAGATAACTCAAGAACATACGATAATAAACCCCCTCCAAAATTTGAGTATTCATATCTGTTTTCATCTGCACTGGTAAGTTGTAATGAATATTGCAAATAGTCTTTCATCATATCTTCATCATACTCTTTATAGAAATTTATAAGATTTTCTATTGATGTATCAAAATTTGTCGGATGGCTCCGTAGTCCGGAAGTATGATTTGCAAGACTCAGTAGACTAATTTTTGTTTTATCCTTAAATGGAAAGTCAAAATATTGTTGAATATTTGTATCTAATTCCAATTTATTTTTTACTACCAAATCAGCTAGAACTGTAGCGGTAAAAACCTTGGTGATAGAACCAACTTCAAATATTTTATCTTCATTTTGTACGTTACTTAAGTTGTTATTTTCTTTAATAAACCCATAATAATTAGTCTTTTCATTTTTTATGACCGCAATAGCCAATTGAGTTTTATCTGGGAACATACTAACTTTTTCAAAAATTGTTTCAGATATTTTTGGTATGATACCATTCAAATCATCCATAATGTTACTCCTACATTTATTCGTTCTAATATTTTTTAAAAAATATATATTTTAAGTCATTAAGTAAAACGAGAGCGAAGCGGAGTTTTACTTAACATATGCATGCCACGCCCAATATAAATGTAGACATAACTAACCTATAGTTACGGTATTTTTATAGTACAATAACTTTTTTCTAGTAGTTATTATACAACTAACAAATTAAATTCAATTCAAAGTCCAATCCTCAATACAAAACCGAATTTGGGTAAAGATTAGTTAACTGTCAATAACAAAAGTATTTAACAGTGTTAACTAAAATTATGCTAAACCCTCTTTTATTCCCCCTTACAAAGGGGGACTCTTAAAGATAGATTTTATCTTCTTGCTTCTCTTTGTTCCCTCTCCGGTGATTTTGTGCAGGAGAGGGACTGCAGGGTGAGGTTTTTACACTTCATGAATGAGTTCCCTGCGGATGATCTCAAAGTCGTTTGTTTTGTCTCTATCTATTTCATATATATGTTGCAAACAATCAAAAATACTGGCACCAACAGTTTTCTTTATAATAGTAAATTCTGTGTTATCCCATTCAATTTTTTGGATAATATCTTTTAAGTTACCAGTTTTCTTTTTACCTTTACGAATTCGTGTAAATGGCCATTCTTCTGCTTTTTTAAATTCAATAGTCTTTTGCTGGAAGCTTTCAGCATTTTCATTCGGAGTGATAACTGAGATCTTTTCAAATTCATAATAATTCATAGCGCGCATTTGTTTGTTTTCAATTGGGATAACCTTTTTTAGTTTAAGTTGCTTTGGCATAATTTTATCAAATTGTGCAAAGATCAATTCGGTTGAAGTTTCTTCTTTCAGGATAAAATCAAAATATTCATTTTCTCCCTGTACACCAAGTGGTAATGGTGCTCCCAGAGCTGCTTTGGGATGAATATTGTAACCATGCGAAAACACAACAGGCAAATCTACAGCTCGTAAAATATTATGGATCATTCTCATTGTGTCTAGATGAGCAACAAATCTTAACCTGCCAACTTTACTGAAAAAAATACGATAATGAATATTTGGAATGTTAGATTGTTCATCCACTGCAATTTTAAAAGAAGGAATTTCTTTATGAGGAGCATATTGAGGTTGTATTTCTTTATCGCAAATACCACAGTATGTACAAACTCCGTCGCGGCAATCTTCTGTTAACTGCACCGCTTCTGCTCTATGCCAATCCTCAGTTAAAAACTTCTTGGTTATGCCAATATCTATTTGATCCCAGGGCAGAGGTTGCTCTAGATCAAGAACTTTTGTATAATTTGAAATATCAAGTTCCAGATCATCAATCGCAGTTTGCCAGTAACGGTAATTGAAATGCTCGTTCCAGCCATCGAATTTCGCCCCGTATTCATAAGCTTTATGAATAAGTTTTCCTACAGTTTTATCCCCTCGTCCGATAATGCATTCTAAAATAGAAGTATCCACTTCATGATATTTTACTCTTACGAATTTATATTTTTTAAGTCCGTTGCGGATCAGGTAAATTTTGGATAACATTATCTCCCTATCATCCATTTTTGCCCATTGGAAAGGAGTGAATGGTTTAGGAACAAAAGGTGAAATAGCAACGTTTATCTGCAGTTTTTTTCCAGAGATTTTAATTATATCTTCAATGAGTTTAACAATTCCCAGGATGTCTTCTTCGTTTTCAAATGGCAGTCCAATCATGAAATATAACTTTACCAATTGCCAACCGTTTTTCAGGGCAATTTGAATACTTCTAAAAATATCTTCTTCGCTGATATTCTTATTAATTATATCACGTAATCTCTGGCTTCCAGCTTCTGGTGCGAGTGTAAGTCCAGTTTGCCGCATTGCACTCATTAATTTTGTCAGGTCATCATCAATGCTGTCTACCCGCATTGATGGTAAAGATAAACTAGATTTATCTATGTTGTTATAAATATCAAGTAAAAGTGGTTTTATACAGGAATAATCACTGGAAGAGAGCGAAGTAAGTGCAGCTTCACCCCATCCGTAATTACCAACTTCTTTTACCAGTTGTTCAAGAATAACTTTAGGATCACGTTCTCGAACAGGACGGTAGAACATTCCAGCAAAACAGAATCTGCAGCCTCTGGAACAACCTCGCATGATCTCAGCAACGTACCGGTAATGAGTTGGCTGGATCCATGGAATAAGTTGATTCTTATGCGATTTATCAAGGTTGTTGAAGTCCATGAATTTACGTATTTTTATTGTTTTCTTTTTATGAAGAGTTGGAACATAAACTCCTTCAATATTAGCTAATGCAGTAAGTTTTTCAATTCTACTTTTTTGTTTTGTTTTCTTTAATGCGTCTTTAATTTCTATAATCGCATCTTCTCCGTCACCAATGAGAATGGCATCAAAGAAAATTGAAAGCGGCATTGGATTTGCTCCAGCCGGTCCGCCACCCAGAATTATCGGATCATCTTCATTTCTATTAACATTCAAAAGTGAAATATTTGCCAGTTCCAGCATGTAAAGAACATTGGTAAATGTAAGTTCAGATTGAAGAGTAAAACCAATTACATCGAAATCGGAACAGGCAATAGAACTTTCGATTCCAAAAAGGGGAATATTTTCTTTGATAAGTAATTTTCCAAAATCCGGCCAAGGTGTATAAACACGGTCAGCAACCGCATCTTCTTCGTTATTGAGAATTGTATAGAGAATTTTTATACCAAGATGAGAAAAGCCGATTTCATAAACATCGGGGAATGCAAGACAGAAATTTACACAATCATTAGCAGGTATTTTCCCATAACTATTAAGTTCGTTATTTATATACCGAGCTGGTTTCAGAACGGACGCCAAAAGGTGTTCGTATTTTACTTTTGTCATTATTTATTCGTCGTAATTAAATGGACTTTTTTTATCTTTGAAAAGTAACTCATCTAGATAGTCAGTAGAATCATTAACAGCATTTATTTCAGGTTTTTCAATTTGTTCCATCAAAATCATTTCATTTTCTTTTTCTCTTTTTACTTCAGGAACAACTCTTTTACTTTTATTCTCTAACGGTTTTTTAAATTTTCCCTTTGGTTTTATCTGCATTTCTATATCTGCTTTATTAAATGGTGGCCAAGTAAGAACCCCGTCTTTATATAAATTAATTACAAGATATGAAAGAAATACGATAACTATTATTAGTAGCATGATAGAAAATATTTTCGTTGGAAGTAAAAACTTTCTTGGTTGAGTAGAATTGCTTTGTGGTCTATATTTTTGTTTTGTATTAAATTGCTTTTGTAGAAGCTCATGCATCTGATCTTCAATTATTCCAAGTGCTTTAGCATAAGTTAATATCATAGCTTTTGCGTATCCTATTCCACCCAGATCATCAAAGAGGTCATTTTCGAGTTTTTCTAAGAGACGCACCTTTATTTTTGTACTTTCAGAGATATTCTCAAGCGTTAAATTCTTCTTCTTTCTTACTGATTGCAAATATTTTCCAATTGTTATGTTTTCTATAGAATTTTCCATAGTATTTACCTCAAATTATTTATTAAAACAAATCCAGCAATTACACCTGCAGAATCATAAACCAGGTCATGCCAGCTGAAATCTGTTTTCTTTAGCTTTTTATCACTATACTCTTTTGCTGTTCCTAAAGCAAGTGTGAATGAAATAGCAAAATAAACACTTTTTTGGGAGTTTTGTCCCAAAATATCTTTATTTACACCATAATTCCAGTAGGTGAAAAATGTACTTCCTGCAAAATGTAGAACTTTATCTTTCCCCAGCCATTTACTTTTTGCTTGAAGAGAAGCAACAAATAAAATCAGGATAATAATAAATAAGTATTTTTTCATATTTCTATACTGCCATTAAATACGTGATCTACTTTCCCAGTTAAGAAAATGTTGTTCTCCTTTAATTCAACAGTCACGCTTCCACCAGGCATTTGCACAAGAACAGGTGATTTTAGAATTTTCTTTTTTATCCCACAGAAAGTTGCTGCACAAGCTCCAGTACCACAAGCAAGAGTAGCACCACTCCCACGTTCCCATACTTTTATCTCAATTTTATTTTTACTAATTATTTCTACAAATTCAATATTGATCCTATCGGGGAAGAAGGCAAAGTTATCAATGACAGGCCCTTGATGTATTGCGATATTATCGGAAAGGGAATCCATGAGAGTAACAAAATGCGGATTTCCAATAGATATTAAATTTCCTTTATGACCATTAATGGTGATCTCATCATCCTGAATAAATTCAGGTATTCCAAGATCAATTGTTATCAATCCTTCCTTTTTATCCTTGATCAATCCGGTTTTAATGCCGGCAAGAGTTTCTATTGTTACTTCATTTTTACCTGATTTTTGTGATAGATAATAGGAGACGCAGCGTAGGGCAGAACCGCACATTTTTCCTTCAGAACCATCTGCATTGAACATTCTCATTCTACAGTCACATATTTTGGAATTATGTATTAATACTATTCCGTCTGAACCAATACCAAAATTTCTTTTAGAAAGTTTGATTGCCAGTTTAGAAAACTCAATCTTGGGAAGAGGTTTATCCCTCAGGTCAAAATAAATATAATCGTTTCCTTGAGCTTGCATTTTAAAGAAATCAAGTTTCATAAAATATCAACCTGTTATCTCATTTAATTTGTCAGCAAAATTATAAAAGCCTGTTTTATTATTAATCCATTTGGCTGATTTTATTGCACCTAATGCGAGTCCGTTCCTGTTACGTGCAGTGTGTTTGAGTTCAATTGTATCAGCTTCCGAATCGAAGCTGATTGAGTGCATTCCTGGAATATTGCCACTTCTGATACTGGCAAATTGAAATTCATTTTTCTCGATTTTTCTATCAAGTTTTTCATATTGAGTTTTTGTTTTTCTATCGATATTTTCCAAGATAATTTTCGAAAGAACTTTTGCAGTTCCGGAAGGGCTGTCTTTCTTCTTTTTATGGTGCATTTCTAATCCAAAAAGATCGTATTCTTCTGCCTGGTTCATCAATTTTGCGGTAGATTCAACTATTGAGAAAAAAAGATTCATCCCGACAGAGAAATTTGAAGCATAAATAAATCCTATTCCTTTTTTTTCGACCATTAATTTTATCTTATCGAGGTCATTGTACCAACCTGTTGTCCCTGTTACAATATTCTTACCTAACTCAATTAATTTCTTGATGTTTTCAAAGGCAGCATCAGGAGTAGAAAATTCAATGCAAACATTAGCATCGGCAACTGTTTCAGCATTTATCTCATTATCCAAAAGTGGATCTATAATTGCTACAATTTCACAATCGTTTTGCGGGGCAAGTTGCTCAATGAGTTTTCCCATCTGACCATAACCAACTAATGCAATTTTTAACATATGTTATCCTTATTTAAGAGTTTTATTAACAACTAACAATAACGAACAAACACTAAATAAAAGAACTTAAAAATAAAATCCAATTCATACAATCAATATTTCTGTTGTTCGTTTATGTTTGCTTTTGTTCGCTATGTACACTTTTATTCTTTTGAATATTCTCTGATAACTTCTTTAACCCACTTAGCACCGTTTTCCAAATCTATAATATTTATATATTCATTAACTGTGTGAACATTTTGCATTCCGCTACCGACAACTGCCATTTTTAGTCCCTTATAGTTAAAGATATTTGCATCACTTCCACCACCGCTAATCCCACTCTCAAATTGCAATCCTATATTCTCTGTTGCTTTTTTAGCAAGCAGAATAGAAGGGTCATCATTTTCAAGTACAAAAGCTGGATATTCTTTTTGAATAATTGATTCAACAGAAGCCTGAAAATCACCAAGTTTATATTTTGCTGCAGTATCAATTAATATTTGTTTAATGTCATCTGTTACTTTTTGTAATTTATCAGCATTATGGCTTCTAACTTCAGCTTTAAGAACAACTTCTTTGGGAATAATATTAGTAGCTGCTCCACCTTTTATTATCCCAATATTGCAGGTTGTTTCTTCATCAATTCTACCCAATTTCATTTTGGAAATTGCATCAGCTGCAATTTGAATTGCACTTACACCAAATTCTGGTGCAGCACCAGCATGAGATTCTTTACCGTGAATTGTAAATTGTATACTATTTTGTGAAGGTGCACCAGTCACTGCACGACCAATCTCATGTGAATCCAGAGCATATCCAAATCCAGAATTAATATTGGATAGATCAACAAGTTTTGCACCTAAAAGTCCGATTTCTTCTGAAATTGTAAATAGTATTTCTATGGGAGCGTGTTCTTCATTAGATTCCTTAATTTCCTTTATTGCCCATAATATTTCAGCGATTCCAGATTTATCATCAGCACCAAGAATTGTTGTACCGTCGGTTATAATTCTATCATCTTTGATTTGTGGTTTGATACCATTCCCGGGAATAACTGTATCCATATGAGCACAGAAAAGAATTGGCTTTTTATTAATACTTCCTTTGAAATAACCAAATAAATTTCCAATATTTCCACCTGTCTTTTCGTTTGCATTATCAAAAGTAACATAAGCACCTAATAACTTTAGATCTTCTGCAATTTTTAGAGCAACAGTTTTTTCATTTTTAGATTCGCTATCAATCTCAACAAGTGAAATAAAATAATCTATAAGTGTATCTTTCATACCAGTTCCTTTAATTTTTTTAAGGAAACTTGAATAGAGAGCATTTTCTGTCAATAGGAAAAATTGATAGACAAATTCTTTGTTACTGCATTATTTGATGCATAGAAAGTTAGTTGGAGGTAATTTTGAACAGAATCATCTGGATATCATTATTGATATTAATATTCTTTGGATGTAGTTCTAATGCACAATTTAAGACCAAAGGAGCTTCCAAGAAACATCTGAGCCGAAAATACGGGAAGTCAGAAGTTTATGAAACAAAGGTTAAAAAAGGTGATGAATTCTATTTTGTGTGCTCCTATTATGGTAAGAAATTCCACGGACGTCAAACCGCTAACGGTGAAATTTTTGACATGAATAAACTAACCTGTGCTCACAAAACTTTACCCTTTAATACAAAATTAGAAGTTACAAATGAGGATAATGGGAAATCTGTAATTGTACGTGTGAATGATCGTGGTCCTTTTGTGAAGGGGAGAGATCTTGATTTATCAAAAGCAGCTGCGGAAGAGATTGGATTAATACCCTATGGTTTTAGAAAAATGAAAATAAGAGTTTTGGAAAAATAATGAATAAATTCTTGGAAATTAACAAAAAAGTTAAACTGGCTTTAGAAAACAATAAACCTATTATCGCTTTAGAATCTACGATAATCTCACATGGAATGCCGTTTCCTGAGAATATTCGAGTTGCAAAAAATCTGGAAAAAATTGCTGAAGATGCCGGAGTTGTTCCAGCAACAATATGTTTAATGAATGGCAAAATAAAAATTGGACTTAATGATGACGAACTGGAGATGCTGGCAGTCAGCAAAGATGTAGCTAAAGTTTCACGTAGGGATTTCAGCCGAGTATTAGCTTCAAAGAAAATTGGAGCTACAACGGTTGCTGCTACAATGATAGCAGCAAATTTGGCAGAAATTAAAGTTTTTGCAACAGGTGGAATTGGTGGTGTTCATCGTGGGGCGGAAGACACATTTGACATTTCTGCAGATTTACAAGAATTTGCTCAGACTCCGGTCATTGTTGTGTCTGCCGGAGCTAAAGCAATTCTAGATCTCCCTAAAACCTTAGAACTTTTAGAAACTTTTGGTGTTCCGGTTTATGCGTTTCAAGCTGATTTCTTCCCAGCTTTTTATTCTGCAGAAAGTGGTTTATACATTGATAGAATTGATTCTGAAAAAGAGATTGCTGATATCTATAAAACAAATAGGAAACTTGGTTTCAGAAATGGAATATTAGTTGCAAATCCAATTCCCAAAAAATATGAGATACCATTTGAAAAGATGGATGAATATATTAAAATAGCTTTGGAAAGAGCTAAAAGAAATGGTGTTACAGGAAGAGGATTAACTCCTTTCCTGCTGGCTGAAATAGTGAAGATAACAAAAGGCTCTTCATTGGAAACTAATATAAGACTTGTAGAAAATAATGTTGTTTTAGCTTGTAGAATTGCTAAAGCATTTTAAGATTCATTTTGTTCCCAAGCCAGAATATTTTGGGAGAATAACTAAAAACACTCAGTCTTTCTGAGAAATTCAGCTTGCTTTTCCTTCGAAGAATCCAAAGTATGAAATATTACCATCTGCACAAGTTATGCGTAGGCTCTTCGTCGAATTACTTTGTAAGATTTTCTCAGAGAGACAATATAACCATTTTTTCCTGTTGATAAGTAACCATTACTCTTTATAGTGCGATAGTTCAACTAAAACACTGTATCATCATATCCCAGGGTAAGTTCAATATTTTATTTTGGAGTACATCAAACGGGATCTGAAAAATAATCCAAATTCCCCACATCATTAGTATAGACCAAAAATCATATTTATATAACCACCATAGAATTAAGAATGTAAGTACTCCAATGAAACCACCTCCTAAATAATTACTAGCCATTGAACCGTAAAATCCCTGAAATGAAATAAATCTTAATAAAGAAATTACGAATATCAATGATGTAGCTATGAGTGCTTTCTTATAACTTTGACGATCTGCACCTAAACTGCTTGCTGCCCACAAGATTATAGCATTTATCGGAATAAAAATGATTGAAATAATAATTTTTCCAAACATATTTATCTCTCTTCCATAAATCTTTTCACATTTTTAATAAACGCAGAATTGTGCTCAGCATTACTTATTGTAACTCTAAGGTGGTTTGCTAATACCGGATGATGCCACACAGCACGGATTGCAATATCATTTTGAATAAGGAAATTGAATAGATCTTCCGTCCTATCGCCGGCAGAGAAAGAGAGAAAATTCGTTGCTGAAGGATGAACATGAATTCCCCCAATTGTCGATAACTGTTTAAAAATATCTTTCTTATTCTCAATAATCTTTCTATTATGTTCCAAAAAGATCTTTTTCTTCTCTAACATGGTTGATATCATTGTTTGCGTCATCAAATTCAAGTGGAAAATTGTCATAACTTTTTCTAATTCTCTTATGTTTTCCGGGTGTGAGATAATGTAGCCAAATCTGAGTCCGGCTGCAGAAAACGATTTTGAGAATGAACGTACAATAACCAGATTTGGATATTCATAAATTCTATCTGCAAAGGTTTTTCCTGAAAACTCATAATAGGTTTCGTCGATCAAAACTAACCGATTACTTCTTTCTAATATCTCAATAATTTTTCTTTCATCCAACAGATTTCCGGTTGGATTATTAGGATTACAAAGAATAGCAAGCTTGCAATTTTTATCATCACATAATTTTAGATATTCCTCAACCGCAAAATCAAAATCAGCATTTAATGAAAGAAATTTTATTCCCAATCCAACGGCTCCGGAATAGCTTTTATAATCGAAGTAAGAAGGAGCAAGCGAGACAGCAAATGAATTATTATCATTTCTAACAGAATTAAAAAGATAATAAAGCATTTCATCTGCACCATTACCAAAAGCTAAACATTCAGGTTCAACTTTGGTATATTCAGAAAGCTGAGCTATCAAGGTTTTTGTGATGTCATTAAAGTATCTATTAAGTTGTACATTTTTCATTTTCTCAAGAAACTCATCCTTTATTATTTCAAACGGATCAAGCGAGCTTTCATTAAGTCCCATTTTAATATTCTTATCTGGAACGTTTATATTCACCGGCTTCTTACTTTTCAAATCTTCTCTAAAATAATACATTTTTCCCTCAAATTCCGTAACGAAGGAATTAGCAATTCGAAAAGATATTTAGTCAAATAGAATTTAAAAGAAAATAAAAAAAGAAACTAAAAAAAGAAACTATTAGACAAATTTATTTGAATCTTAAAAATCTAATTATAAATGTTCAGGAGATAGAATTTTGAAATGAAAAAGAACGAATTTATTTTGTTTATTTTAATTATTACCACTTCTCTTTTTTCCGTGATTGAAGAAACCGAATCTTTGCAAAATTTTCTATATGGTGATGCCCCTAATTGTGAATATGATAATTGGATGAGCCATATTGTCGAAGGAATTGCTGATCCAGGATATAATCTTTATGCTCCCTGGGATGTACAATCCGAAGGGTTTGGAGCTTACGAAATTCCTACAGAAAATGATCTATTTGGATGGGGATTAATAATTGATGAATTCATACAAGGTAATCTTGATGAAGCACAAAGTATGATCGATACAACTTCTATTCCGTATCAAGTTGTTATTTTTAATGATACCGATACGGACAGAACATTTTATATGCTAAGAGAAATCCCGAATGATTCTTATTATGATAATAACCAGACTGAAGATCCCGGAGATGATGAATTTGGTGCATTTGATTATGGTTGGGGGTTGTATATCTTTTATCCAGAAGGAGAATATTCTCACATAATCACAGCACCGCATCCCAATGATGATTATATTACAGTTCCAATAACTCATAAAGCATTTATTGATATTAATTCAAAATTTTTGCTTATTTCAGGTTGCGGAAGAGAAGTTGTCTGGACGAATATTGGTAATTATGCTAATAATAAATCACTTTGTGATCCCTCAAGAGGAGAAGATCATGTTTTCAATGTTAGTTATCAAAAATTCTGTGATTTTATCCGAGATGAATTTAATCGGCATGAATTTAGTTTGCAGATCCATAGTTATGATTGGGGAAGCAGGCACTGGGGTTATCCAAATTTGCAGATCTCTGCAGGTTATAATGTTGGTTCGCCCGATCTTCCAATTAGAGACCACTCATCTATGGGAAACGATATTGTGAATATGCTAAACCCAGTAGTTCATCCTGCGAATTCTATTGGTTTGCATGATCCTGTTTTTTTGAATGATTTTTATGGATTCCATTGCAGTGAATATGATTTTATTTTTTCTAATAGCGATACAACATTTTCTGTGAATACTCACATTGATCTCTGGGGCTACAGCCAAAACAGACAGATAGTTTACACACAATCGGGGATGAGTCATTATGATAATATTGAACGGTTTCTGCACCTGGAAATGGATGAGCTTCCCAATATTTACCCGCAAACATCAAACAATTATTACTGGTTTCATGGTTGGGATCCGGTAACTCAAACTTGGGATATGGAACACAGATTCGATAATTCGATAGCATATTATTCTCCATGGATAGATGCATTAGCAGAGGTTTTGCCTGTAGTATTTCAAATGAATGATAATGAGGTTCCTACTGCGCCATCAGAGCTTCAGATCGTAACAGAATGTGCTAACTATATAAAAATTCAATGGGTTTCCGGAGACTGCTTTGATATGGATACTTACCAGGTTCTCTATTCTAGCGAGCCAATATCAAATGGAGGGTATTCTATTAGAGATAAAAATAATTATGAAAAACTGGCTTGTTTGGCACAAGACAGTTACACATTAAGTGGTTTATCTCCTGGAGACGAATATTATTTTGCAGTAAGAATCAAAGATAAAAATGGGAATGAATCTGAGTTATCCAACGAAGTACTTGGAACTGTCGGTCCTGCTTCAGTTAGTGATTTTATCTGTTATGGAAGAGATGAATATATTAATTTGGAATGGGAAGCTTCTGCGGCTAACGCATATTCCGGTTTTAATATTTACAAGAAAATAGCTGGGAATGATTTCATATTATTAGATACTTGGGCAGTTAATCCTGAACTTACCGGAATAGCAGGAGATAACGTTACTTATTCTTATTTTGATACAGGTGTTGAGAACGGACAAATTTATATTTATAAACTTGGTTTTGAAGATAATGACAATGAATATCTTTATGAGCATGAACCTTCAGCAATCTCACGGAAGATATTTGAATTATATGCGAGTCAAACAACTGGAGCCGCAAGTGATACATGCTACTTTGGATATAATGAATTTGCTTCAGATGGTTATGATGCTAATTTTGAAATTGCGGCTGATGATTCTTTAGTTGGAGACTATTTTTTCTGTCAGTTCTATGAACAATATTGGAACAACGTTCCTAACGATTATGAGCAAGAAATCTATGGATATTACAATACAGAAGAACAACTTAAAAGCTGGATTTATCGGGTACGAACAAATCACTTGAACATGCCGATCGAAATAGGTATTACAAACCTTGAAAGAAATGCAGAAAGGATCTACCTTTATAGAAATGGACAATATTATGATCTCTCAACCGATACATATTCTTTCACTCCGACCACTTCAGATTATTACAGTTTCACATTATATTATGGAAATTTAACTCCTTCTCTTGATTTCAATGATATCCCGAATCAACTTCTTTATCCAAATGAAATCCTTGATATAAGCTGGTCGATAAACTTAACATCTACAATTGATCATGTAAATGTATATGCGGAAAATGATGAGATTACAATTCCAATTGAAATAGAATTATCACCAAATACTTCTAACATTGAATGGGTTATTCCGCAGTTATTATTTGAAGATCTTAAATGCAGGATAGATTTAATTATGGATGAAGGTGACACATTACATCATTATTCAGCTTATAGTTTTGGGATCATCTCTCCGCAAAATATAGTGGAAACCTATCAGGGTTGGAATCTGATAACAAAGAATTTTAATACAAATCAATATTCAACTGAAGAGATATTCGGTGAGAATGTAGAATTTTATGAATTCTTAGATAATGAATTTAATCTGGTTGAAGAACCTGAATTCCTTCATCCTTATTGGAATTATGCGCCGCAGGATAATTATTTTGCTTTGAATAATGTAATTATGCAAAAGACAGCATACAGTATGCAAATGAATTCCGGATGGAATATTATTCCAAATCCGCATAGAGCACATTATGCTCTTGATCAACTTGTGTTTTCCATCAATAATGTTGATTACGAATATTATCAGGCTGTACAGAACAGATTGATAGAACCGGTTGTATTTGATTTTAATAATAGTTTTAATCCGGTTTATGAAATAACTCCTGCAAATGCATATTATCTTTATTGTTATGAAGATAATATTACAATAAAATTTATTCCATATTATTCTAACGAATTTTCACCCAATTATGAAATTAATTGGAAAGCAAAGATAAATGTAGAGCAGGAAAACAACGATCTGTCATCTATTATTGTTGGAACTTCAAATATTGCAGATTCTTTGTATAATGCAAATTACGATTTACTAAAACCACATGCAAAACCATTTGATGATATTATAACTTTCAGTATTCCGATGGAAATTAATGGAGTAACACAGAAGTTGCATCAATCTGTTACAGCATCACTAGATGAAACGCAGAATTATACTTACTTATGGAATGCAGAATTACAACTCGCTGATCTTCAACCAATATTCTTTGATACTGAGAATTTTGAGCTTCCTGAAAATGCCTTCATATTTCTGGTAATGCTGGAAGGTTATTTGCAAATTCCAGAAAACAGTGTTGTAGAATATACTCCAGCTGATACACTTCTGGAGTTCACAATTCTAATTACAGATCATGATTATAGCGATGCAGATGATATGGTTGTTAAAAATTCTTTCAGTTTGCAGAACTATCCGAATCCGTTTAATCCCGAAACAAATATACATTACAGCATTCCAGAAGAGGGAAAAGTTGAATTGAGCATTTATAACATCAAGGGCCAAAAAGTTAAAACGTTGGTAAATGAAACTCAGATTAGTGGGAATCATAACATTGCTTGGAATGGAACAAATAAACATAATAAAAATGTAGCATCAGGTGTTTACTTCTATAAATTAGAAATTAATGATTATAAATTACTGATCAATAAAATGCTGTTGTTGAAATAATTTGGAGATATAAATGAAAACATTATTTACTATTTTATTCATCTTTTCTGTTACATTTGTTTTTGCTGAAGATATCTGGGAAGATGATTTTGAAGAACTGACAGGCTGGATATTAAATGGTGAGTTTGAAATAGATTCTCCACAAGGATTAGGTGGAGTTCTTCATGGGAATCCTGACCCACAATCGGCTTATGCAGGGAGTAATATTCTTGGCGTAGATCTTACCGGATTGGGTGCAAACTTGGGTGATTACGAAAGTGATCTTGGTGCTCATGAATATTTTTCCATATCACCTGCTATTGATTGCAGTGAGTTTGTTGGAGTAGGACTAAACTTTATGAAGTGGTTGAATGTGGAACAGCCGACTTACGATCACGCTTACATCGAACTGAGTAATGATGATGGAACAACCTGGATCGAAGTTTGGACAAATATCGGACAAGTTACGGATAATGCATGGGGTGATGTATATTATGATATTTCCGAAATTGCTGATCTCAATAGTGAAGTTCGCATAAGGTTCTCTATTGGAACAACAGATGGTTCATGGCAATTTAGCGGTTGGAATATCGATAATCTTATAATTACCGGTAATCCGGTTATTTATGGTGCTATCGAAGGAAATGTGATCAATGTAGATAATAGTGAACCAATTGCTTTTGCCCCGGTAATGAGCCAATATGGGAATACAATGTCAGGTGAAGATGGATATTTTATTTTAAATAATATTCCAACAGGGAACCGAGAGATCACGATAAATGCACTCGGATATCTTCCGTTTTTGCAAATCAATATAATTGTTACAGAAGATGACACAACATATGTACTATGTGAACTTGAGCCTGATCCGAATACTCCACCACCACCTCAAAATCCTCATGCTTCCGTGTTTGATGGGAATAATGTTCATCTTTCTTGGGAAGAACCGGAACTTCCAACCGAAGAATTATTGGCGTATAATGTTTATAGGAATGGAATTATCTTAGAGAGTATTTTATCTGAAGAATATTTTGATCTGAATTTGATCAACGGAGATTATAGTTATTATGTTTCAGCAGTTTACGATTCGGGAGAATCACTTCCCACAGATACGGTTAATGTTCATATTTATGTTGTAGGTTTAGAAAATGATGTAATTCCACAATGTGAATACAGTCTTTCAAATTATCCTAACCCATTTAATCCTGTCACAACGATCCTATTTGAATTAAACACCGAAAACACCGAGAATACTGAAATAAAAATCTTTAACTTAAAGGGACAGAAAGTGAAAGAACTTTCCCCGATCTTGTGTTATCCTGAGTTTATCGAAGGACGAGGGAGAGAACAATTCAGTATTATCTGGAATGGTTTAGATAATAATAATAAATCTGTTTCAAGCGGTATCTATTTCTATCAATTATTAATTGATGGAAAAGTAGCAGCTAAAAATAAGATGATGCTTTTAAAATAAGTGTTTTTTAGAATCACAAATAATTATATTTTAACTCGTCAATTATTAAATTATTCTTTGTATATTATTGAAAAAGTTTGACTTCAAATCTCTAATTCTATTATCAACAATTAAAATTATTAGTTTCAATAAATAGTTATTGGAATAATGAAATAACAAGGAAAAAAATGAAATATAAATTAGTTTTATTCGATGCAGACGGAACACTCTACGATTTTACTAGAACAGAGCGCGAAGCATTCGAAAAAACGCTCCGACAATTTGGGATTCATGAAAATCTTTCTCATCTGCACAAAGAATATGAAAAGATCAACTTGGCGATCTGGAAAGAGTTTGAAAAAAAGAAGATCGATTCAATAAAACTGCGGTTAGAACGGTTCAGCAGATTTTTTAAACAGGAGAAACTATCACTTGATCCTAAAGTTATCAGCCCGATCTATCTGAAATATCTTTCGGAAGGGACTCATTTGCTGGATGGGGCAGAAGAGATCGTTAAATATTTTTATGGGAAATGCAAACTTGCCCTGGCTACAAACGGTCTTGCCGATGTACAGAACCCCAGATTCGCAGCTTCCCGTCTGATAAAATATTTCAAATATATTTTCATTTCAGAAGAGATAGGATCTCCTAAACCAAACAAAAAATATTTTCAACATATTTTCGATAAATTACCTTACAAAGATTCAGCGATCATAATTGGTGATAATCTATCTTCTGATATTAAGGGTGGAAGTGATTTTGGAATTGACACATGTTGGTTCAATCCAAATAAACGTATCAATGAAAACGGGGTTGTCCCTACCTATGAAATTAGTAGTTTAGTTGAATTAAAAAAAATATTAGGTTAAGGAGAGTGAAGATGAAATTCATAAAGGTATTATTATTGTTTGTTATTTTATTAACTTTTAGTTGTGCAGAGCAAGCAGAACTGGGAACCAAGAAGAACCCGATCAAGATGTATTTTGTTCCTTCTATGGAAGCGGGAAAGATCGTTACCAGTGGCAGGGAAGTAGCGGATTATATTACAGAAAAAACAGGTTATCGTTTCAAAGTTGCTGTTCCCACCAGCTATGCATCTGTGATCGAAGCAATGGGAACGGAAGAAACCGATATTGCTTGGCTTGCAACTTTCGCTTACATTCTGGCAAATCAAAAGTTCGGAGCTGAAGTAGCTTTAACAGCAGTTCGTAAAGGATTGGATAAATATAAAGGGCAGTTTATAGCTCAAACAAATAGTGGAATTAACAGTTTAGAAGACATTGATGGAAAAATTATTGCATATACGGATGCTGCTTCTACTTCCGGTTTTATGTATCCGTCTGCATTACTTGCCAGAAAGGGGATTAAACCGGAAAAATATTTCTTTGCCGGAGGTCATCCACAGTCAATTCTGGCTGTATATGATGGTAAGGCAGATGTAGGCTGCACTTTCTGGGCTCCTGAAGGTGAAGATGGTCCTCGTGATGCGCGTCGAGCTGTGATAGAAACTTATCCCGATGTAATGGAAAAGATTAAAATAGTTGGTTTTACAGATTGGATTCCTAATGATACTGTCACGTTTCGTAAAGATTTTCCAAAAGATATGAAAGAAAAAATTGTGAACGCATTATTAGAATATGCGAACACTAAGGAAGGTCATGAAACTTTAGTGAAATTATTAGATATAGATAATTTTGTTCGTTCAACCAATGCTGATTATGAAGTAGTTCGTCAGACTTTAAAAGCAATCGGTAGAGATGCTTCTGAGTTGATAAAATAATTGCTGTCTTTCTGAGGTTTCTAATAGCTTTACACACGAAGAATCTCATGGAATATCTTTCTGCTTTGCATCTTGTAAGAAATGAGATACTTCCAAAGAGTAACAAATAAGATTCGTTACGAAGGCATAAAAAGGGTAAAATATGAAAAATATAATCGAATTAAAAAACCTGCATAAGGTTTATGCTACCGGAACACACGCTCTCAAAGGTATTGATCTGGAAATAAAGGAAGGTGAATTCTGCATTCTACTAGGCCTTTCCGGTTCAGGAAAATCTACCTTGCTTCGTTGTTTGAATAGATTGATCGAGCCAACTTCAGGTGATATCATTATCGATGGTATAGATGTAGTGGCGGCAAAAGGTAAGCAACTACGTTACATTCGACGCAAGATAGCGATGATCTTCCAGCAATTCAACCTGATTAGGAACTTAAGCTCACTAACCAATGTATTAACTGGAAAACTCGGATATTCTTCGCTTGTTCATTCTCTCACTTTTCCTCAACACAAAAAAGATACGAAAATTGCTCTGGAAAATTTAAAGCGGGTTGGACTGAAAGAGTTTGCTGAAAAAAGAACCAGAAATTTGAGTGGTGGGCAACAGCAGCGTGTTGCCATTGCTCGTGCTTTGATGCAGAATCCAAAAGTGATCTTGGCGGATGAACCCGTTGCCAGCCTTGATCCTGCTACTGCAGATTCTGTGATGAGATACTTGGGAGAATTAAACAAAAAAGATAATATGACCGTTATTTGTTCGCTTCACTTTCTTAGTCTTGCCAGGAAATACGGCACGCGCGTGATCGCCTTAAAAGATGGTAAAATAGTATTTGATGGAACTCCCAAGGAAATCGATGAGAAGAGATTCAAGGAGATTTACGGTCAAGATGCAGAGGAGGTTGAGATCCGATGAAAAAAGAAAATAAACTTAAACTAAACATTCAGGCAATACTAACCGACCTGTTGTTCTGGATATATATTTTTGGATGTGCTTCCTTCCTAATGAATCACTGGTTTGAGAAAGTGATCCCAAATAATTTTGTAGTAATTTTCGGTATTGTAGTAGGATTAATAACTTTTATTCTGGGTATATCTGTAGGTAGGAAAGTGTTTCTTCCTACAATTAAAACAGATAGAAAATGGCATAAAACTTTCTGGGGCTGGTCTGTCTTTTTTATACTACTTATCACATTTGTAGTTGGTTGGAATCTGGTGGAGGTTGATCTTTATAAACTGTTCGCTAAATTCCGAAATGCAGGTGGTATTATGGGTGGAATTTTCAATCCGAATACGGATATTTTTGTTCTATGTCTTTCAGCTCTGGCAGAAACCATCTACCTGGCATTGCTTGCCACGGTTTTTGCTATTCCGCTTGCCTTTATATTAAGTTTTTTTGCTGCTCGTAATTTAATGCCGCGAACATTCCTGGGAAATACTGTTTATATTATTGTGAGAACAATTGCTACTGTTTTTCGTTCTATCGAAGCAATTGTGTGGGCGATCATTTTCAGCGTGTGGGTGGGTATCGGTCCCTTTGCTGGTATGCTGGCACTGATGATCCATTCGATTGCCTCTCTAACCAAACTTTATTCTGAGCAGATCGAGAATATCGATCCTGGTCCGGTAGAAGCAATAAAGGCAACCGGTGCGAGTACACTTCAAACCTGGATATTTGCAGTAGTTCCCCAAATAATTTCACCGTACCTCGCTTTTACGATTTACCGTTGGGATATTAATGTGCGCATGGCAACTATTGTAGGTTTTGTTGGTGGCGGTGGTATCGGACTTCTTCTGCTTCAGCAGCAGCAGCTTCTGCGCTGGCAAAATGTGGGGATGATTATCTGGTTGATAGCTATTGTCGTTTGGATAATGGATATGGTAAGTGCAAAAGTGCGGGAGAAATTACAGGAAATGTAACTTGCTGGTTCACCGTTTCGATTAAACCATGTATTTTGTCTTACTAAGGAATCTTTTAGCCATACTCACGAAGAATTTTTTAGAAGTCTTTCAACTTTCCATCATGTGAAAAAATGAGATTCTTCCAAATAATAACGTACAAGATATATCAGGATGACAGATAAGGAAAAATAATGAAATATAAAGCTGTAATATTCGATCTGGATGGAACACTGATCGATTCAATGGGTATATGGATAAAAATTGATAAGGAATATTTGGAAATACGTAACATACCTGTTCCAGATAATCTTTTTAAGGATGTGAAAACCGGTAACAGTTTTACTGAGATTTGCCAATATTTCAAAGATAAATTTGATCTGCCGGAATCTATTGAAATGATCGGTGCGGAATGGACTGACATGGTGGAAGAACATTATAAAACAGATATCAAACTTAAACCGGGTGCAATAGAACTCATTGAATTTTTACATGTGAATACTGTGAAAATGGGTATTGGTACAAGCAATTCAAAATATCTGGCAAAAACGGTTTTGCAAGCTAATAATGTGTTGCAATATTTTGAGTCAATTGTAGCTGGTTGTGAAGAAATTAAAGGAAAGCCTTATCCCGATATTTTTCTTAATTCTGCAGAAGAATTAAGGATTGACCCGGCAAAATGTCTGGTGATCGAAGATACGCTACAAGGAGTTATAGCAGCACACAATGGTGGCATGGATGCTTTTGCTATCTTTGATGATAATGATACACATGATGTTGAAAAGTTGAAATTAGAAGCTGATTTCTATGCTGAAGATTTCCAGGAAATTCTTGAAAAACTAACCACCAGTTTTCGCTGAGACTACAACATACATGAGAAATGATATTAATTCATACGAACTAATATCATCTGTAAAAAGAAATATATAGCTAATTAAGTATATAAAGCTATCTTATTTAAAAATAAAAAATTAGGAAGATTATGCAATTTAACGAATTAAAAATTATCGAGCCGATTCTTAAGGCTCTGAGTAAAGAAA
>Ga0307992_1000356_pt1 | contig 29517 bp, 20 predicted proteins | sample EllFjometagen133_FD_203162 | JGI IMG/M metagenome (GOLD analysis project Ga0307992, IMG submission 203162) | Marine microbial communities from Ellis Fjord, Antarctic Ocean - #133 | ecosystem: Environmental > Aquatic > Marine > Unclassified | place: Southern Ocean | collected 2014-10-08
GGTAAACTTTTGTCATCAACTTACGAAACTATTTTCGAAATGGTAACAACAGACATTAATAATATAAATCCGGGTAGATTTTCTTCAACAGAAACATTAAAATCGAATAAAATTTTTAGTGAACAAAATTCAAATTATTCTATTGATTTTTGGCAGAATAATAATTTTATTTATCCGGAAGAAAATCTTATAAAAGCTCTGGAAAGATTTAATAAAGAAGAATTGGAAATAAAAAAATAATTAATAATAGATACGCACGGCCTTGCGTATCAAATGCAATAACCATAAAAATTTTTATCTTAAGTAACCCCCACCCCTTTGTTGATAGATGGTTATAAAGTTTTCTATTGAGCGGTCGTATCCTGCTTCAACATCATTCGGAAAATAGCAGGCAGGCAATTCACCCATACCTCTGTGGTAGCTTATACATTTACAACAAATTCCTTTTTTTGAACAGGGATATGTACAATTACAATTTTGTTTGTTTTGTTCAATATTACAGCTTATCATGTGTTTAAGTTTTGATAATTATATTTCAATTAAATTGTTTCTGTCCATAAAGTAAGTAATAATTGATTTAAGAATAACGAATACCGATTAACGATTTGCGAAGTAGCTAAAAATCTGAAATCTAAAATCGTTACCCCGAAAGCTTTCGGGGGTGTTCGACATTCAAATTACTACTATTTATTTATATTTATAAGCAACACCTAATTTATTACTACATCAATAGCCCCTACCCCAAACTTAGCAAGAGAAGCACTTTGATCGTGCAAGCCTTCGTAATCTCTTAATATTTTTATAATTTCATTTTTTAAAACGCCATTTCCAACACCATGAATAAAAATTACTTTTTTAAATTTTTCGGCAATAGCACTTTCAAGAGTTTTAATAAAATATTCTTTTTGAATATTCAGCATATCCCTGCTGCTGAGACCTGCAATATTTTCTACTAATTCTGCAATATGAAGATCAACTTCTGCTTCGCCGGGATTTGTTTGATGCTTTTCTATCAGAGATTTCTTTTTAACTTCTTTTGCTTTAATATCTTCTACATTTTCGTCAAACTTTTTAGCTTTAATATCTAAAGATATCGCTTTTTGAAATGATAATTCAGTGATAATGAAAAAATACGCTTTTGAATCTAAAAAAGAAGAAGTTCGATAAGCACCTTCATGACTGAGCTTTGCTCCTTTGACTTTAAAACTTGTGCTGGCAGGCAACAGCACTTTATTGTTTTTGTCTTTATGGAATAAAACCTGAATCACACCTTCCAGCCATTTGTTTAACTCTTCTCTTTCAATTGTGTCAAGTAATAATTTTGATTCTGCAGGAATCACATCGTAATCAATTCCCATAAATATCCCTTCTTCATCATCCAAAAACAAACTAAATAAAATTTCGTATCCTGTATGATTGATCAGAAAAATATCAAGGTTTCCTGCTATCGGAAAACTTTCGTCATGTGGAACAAATGCAAGATAAATGCCTTTCTCTCTCACGTCACCTGAGGAGAAATTTCTAAGTCTACTCAGTCTGTCTTTCAATTCAGGCTCATTTTCAACTTTTTGTTCTTCAGATAATTCAACATGAAAATCCTCCTCAAAAAGTACACTTGCTTTTTCAGTTGAATCAGTTTTTAACAAATCCTTCTCTAATACAGGTAAATCAAATCCATCCTCAATAGTAACATTAACCATTTTACTATTTAATATTTTACTCACAATGCCGCCACCGTTTTCATTCAAAAATTTTACTTTATCTCCTACTTTTAATTTCATGATTTTAAATTTTTACAAAATTATAATAAATCAAGTGAATATTTTGCAATTTTAAAAATATCTATAAAGTAATGTCGTATACTTAAAACTTTATACGATTAGCACCTTGAATGCGCTTAGCAAATTTTCAATAAGCTTAAACCAAAACCACGTAAAACCAACTTCTACTAATTTTTAAAACAATGGTGAAAATCAAAATTCTGATACAATGATGTATATAAACGAAGCCGGAAATCTTAGTGTTTACGGTGGGAGTTGGCGTATAATGTATATTCTGTAACTTAGCTTGGGATACAAGTGCTAATATTATTCATAGTAAAATGCACTATTGCTGCATTCCTAAAAATTTAAGGTAACAACAAAAAGTGTTAACTTATCTTCGTTTTTATTTAACAATACATCACCACCCATTTTCAACATTATTTGCTTGCTAAGGCTTAAGCCTACGCCCGATCCTTCTTCCTTTGTGGTAAAAAATGGAATAAATATCTGTTCCTTAATTTCAGGAGGAATACAAGGTCCGTTATTAGCAATCTCGATCGAAATTGTGTTTTCAATCTTTCTTAGTCTTGTTCTTAATATTGGATTTTCGGTATTCCCGATTACAAGTGCTTCACAGGCATTCTTCAATAAATTAATTATTACTTGAGACAGTAATTTTTCATCGGTGGAAACCATTATATTTGCTGGTATTGATTTCTCAATTTTAAATGTATCAAAACCCGGAAATGCATTTGCAGCTAGTAAGTTACTTTCAATAAGGTTTGATAAATTTACTTCTGAAAGATTTGGTTTGGGGAGTTTAGTAAATTTTCGATAATTTTCAACAAAACTCATTAAACCAACACTTTGTTCCTCAATCACCTTAAGACCTTTTACTGTATTAACAATTATCTTAGAATCAATATCTTCTACATTTATTATCTCACTATTATTCGTAAAATACTTTGAAATAACCTGAGACAGGGTGGTTATGGGTGCTATATTATTCATTATTTCATGCGACAATGTGCGTGCCAGTTTAATCCAGGCCTCTACTTCGCCATTGTCCAGTTCTTTGGTGATATCGCTAACCGCCACCAGTCTGATCTTTTGAATTTTATTTTCAATTTCTGATAATTTAAACAGTAATTTTTGCCCGTACTGATTTTCAAAGATAGCCGATTTTTGGTGTGGATACCTGTAAGATTTAAGAATGAAACCTGGTAATGCGCTATCAATTGTTTTAAGAATATTTACATGGTGATAGTTGTTAAGTTTGGTTAGTTTTACAGCTGCCGGATTAATATTTATCACCCTGCCTTTTTCGTTAACTGAAAAAAGCCCGGTGGCTGATTGGTTGATAAGCGTACGAAAATAATGTTCCTGTTCACTAATATCGATTTTTGTCTGCTTGAAAATCTCGTTTAGCCTGTCTATTCCGATATATACATCATCTATGGCTTTGTTACCAGTTTTTGAAGGAGCCTTAAGCGTAGAATCCTCATTTTCTATACCTAATAAAAAAAAGGAAATCCATCTGTTGGTATTGTTAAAGTATTTAATAATATTAAAAACAGCCACAATTAGCAACAACACAAGTATAGCACATAAAATATAAGCCTTATACTCAAAAAACAATAATGTTGCACCGGCTGCGAGTATCACAATTATGACAAGGCGCAATAAAATGGCAAAATAGAAATGTTTATTGATCATATTTCTTTAATTTATTGTAGAGTGTTTGGCGCGTAATTCCCAATTTTTTGGCAACAATGCTCATATTACCTTTTTCTTTGCTGATACTTGCAAGTATCATTTCTCTTTCCATTTCTTCAATGGTTTGAAACTGTGTTTTTCCTCTGCTATTTAACGCATTATTGTCCAGTGAAAAACTATCATGATCAAGCAAGCTATCATCAGCTAAAATAACCGCCTTTTCAATGCTGTGCTGTAATTCTCTCACATTCCCGGGCCAGGAGTATTTCGTCAATTTCTTACTTGCTTGATTGCTTATTACTAGTCCTTTTTTGTTGTATTTGTATGCATATTTATTTAAAAAGAAATCGGCAAGCAGTTGTACATCGTTACCTCTTTCCCGTAAAGGAGGTAATTCGATGGTGATTGTATTGATACGAAAAAGAAGATCTTCACGAAAAAGACCATCGACAATCATTGCTTCCAAATTTTTATTTGTAGCAGATATGAGTCTGATATTGATAGGAATTGGTATGTTACTACCAACTCTGGTAATTTTTCGGTTTTGTAGGGCAGCAAGTATTTTAGCCTGAAGCGACAAAGTGAGATTCCCTATTTCATCAAGGAAAAGTGATCCTTTTTGAGCAGTTTCAAATCTTCCTGCTCTGTCCTCCTTAGCGTCGGTAAACGAACCTTTTGCGTGACCAAAAAGTTCACTCTCAAACAACGACTCACTAACCGAACCCATATCAACACTCACCATTACCTCATCATTTCGTTTAGAGTATCGATGCAATTCACGGGCTATGAGCTCCTTACCGGTTCCATTCTCTCCGGTTATTAAAATATTGGCATCAGTAACGGCAACTTTTTTAACCAAAGTCATTACATCTTGCATTGCAGACGATTTCCAAATAAGTTCATGATCAACCGGTTGCTTTAGCTCCTGCTTTAAATTGTTAGTGGTTCTTTTCAACAAATCCGTTTCTAATTTGCTTTTGCGAAGTTTTAGCGAAGCATGCAGAGTACTAATTAGTTTATTGTTATCCCAGGGTTTTAAAATAAAATCGAAAGCTCCTTTTTTTACTGCTTTTACAGCTTGCTGAATATCTCCATATGCCGTAATCATAATCACACTTATGGTATCATCATACAATAATATTTGTTTGAGCCAATATATCCCTTCATTACCTGTATTAATTCCAGCCTTAAAATTCATATCAAGTAACACTACATCTACATCGTGTTGCTTAATTGTACTAATTAAACAATTGGGGTTACTTAGTGTAAACACATCACTAAATTCTGTTTGCAGTAACATATCAAGCGCAGTTAGTACGCTTTTGTTATCATCTATGATTAGTATTTTACCTTTCATGTTTTTTAGGAGTACTATTAACAGATTTTTTACGAAGGTAAATAATTGTAAATAAAACACACACTATGTGTAAAATATTTTTACACATATTTTGAATATTGTATAGTTAGTAATCCCTTACTCATTTGCTATTCAAGTATATATAATTTATGGTATGTGGTTTGAACATCCGACATCAAACAAATAAATTTTTTAGATGAAACCAATATTTGATAACTATAATTATTTGCAATTGAAGATAGGAAATACAATAATTCTTAGAAGCAATATTCTCATTATTATTATTTGTGTAATGATTGCCGGAAGCATATTTCCTGCCAAAGCCCAACAATCATGGAGCATCAAAAAATGTATCGACCATGCCCTTCTTAACAATATTGAACTTAATCACAAATACAATCAAATTAAGTTACATGAAATAAATCTATTGGAGAGCAAAGCAAAATTATTACCTGATTTAAACCTTGGCAGTGTTGTTGATTTAAATTATGGAAGAAACATTGATGGAAACACAAATACTATTACCTACGATAAAACTTTAACAAATGTTTTTTGGGCTAATTCATCAATAAATATTTTTCAAGGACTTGTGAAATATAACACTATCAGATTCAACAAATATCAGCTTTTAGCAATAAAAGAAGAAGCCGTTCTGAAAAAGAATATGCTCATCATGGAAATCCTTACATCTTATTATATAGTTCTTTACAGCAAGGGTTTAGTTGATGTGGCACAAAGTCAGCTGGAACTTTCGCGCAATCAATTTGAGCGTATGCAGAAACTTGTTGATATTGGTAAGGAATCGCCCCTTACTGTTCAGGAACTTAAAAGTCAATGGGCAGCAGATAAGCTAAGCCTTACCTATGCTCGAAATAATGCAAGCAAATCATTACTTCAGTTAAAACAATTGCTGAGGCTGAATGCAAGCCAGTCGTTCAGCATTGACACAACAGACATGGTGTTATTAGCTAACAATCAGGTACCTCAAGTTGATTCGGTATTTAAAACTGCAGTTACTTTTTTACCCCAAATTAAACAAAGCGAATATCTCCTGATTGCTTCAAAAAAGGAACTGGCCATAGCAAAAGGAGGCATTTCACCCAGGATTTATGTTTCAGGAGGTTTTAATACCGGTTATTTTGATGGTGACACACTGAGTTTTAAAAATCAACTTACAAACAATCAAAATCAATGGGTGAACATGGGAATTGCTATTCCTATTTTTAATGGTGCAACAGTTCACAGTCGCATAAAAAGAAAGAAGATTGCAGTGATTGACAACCAACTCAAACTGGAAAAGCAAAGAGAAGATCTTTATATTGAAATCTGGAATGCGATTGAGGAACTACAATTTGCTGAAAGCGAATACCAGTCATCTATTGAGCTGCATGACTTCAGTAAACTGACATTACACAATATAACAAAAAAAATGGAAAAAGGGCTGGCAGGAACAACAGACTTTGAGGCAGCGAAACAGCGTTTTGTATATGCCGAAGCAGCTCTGCTAAAATCGAAACTAATATTTATTATGCGTAAACAAATGCTGACATTTTACCAAACAAGTAACTGGGAGCATTTGAGGTAGAGAAGGTGAAAGATTTGAAATTTGAAAATTTGAAATTTGAAAATTTAATAGGCGAAGAGCTAACCCTCAAGCCAAAAAATAAGAAAATATGGACATACCAATAGAAAAGAAAAAGGGAATTAAGAAAAAGCATATTTATATTGCATTGGCAGTATTTGCCTTTTCAGCACTTATTTATCAGGCATTTTTTACCGAGCACATTTCAACTTATGTTGTAGATGCTGATAAACTTAGCATTGAAACAGTAAGCAATGGCACTTTTCATGATTATATTACTATAACCGGTGTAGTGAAACCAATTGCTACCATTTACCTGGATGCCAGAGAGGGTGGCCGTGTGGAAGAAAAAGTAATCGAAGAGGGTGCAATGGTCAAAAAAGGTGATGTGATTTTACGATTGAGCAATCCTGATTTAAGTCTGAGCATACTAAACAGTGAAGCACAGTTGGCCGAGAAAAGCAATTTTCTACGTAATACTATGGTTACTATGGAGCAGGAAAAGCTACAAATAAAACGCGAATTGCTGAATTTGGAATTTGATATTAAACGTAAGAAAAGAGGATTCGAGCAAAATAAATCACTTTATTCCGAAGACTTAATTTCTAAGGAAGTTTTTTTAGTGTCAGAAGAAGATTATAATTTCAGTTTACGAAGTTATGATCTATATATAGAACGCCAAAAACAAGATTCCATTTATCGTTCAATACAAGTAAAACAAATGGAAGATAACTTAGCCAATATGGCTCTAAACCTAAAACTGGTAAGACAGCGACAGGATAATTTACATGTAATGGCTCCAGTTAATGGTCAGTTAACCATACTCGATGCCGAACTAGGGCAATCAATTCCAAAAGGTGGCCGAATTGGACAAATTCACATACTCACATCTTTTAAAGTGCTTGCCCAAATAGATGAACATTATATCGACAAAGTACGTGTTGGTTTAACAGCTATTTTGGAAAGACAAGGCCAGGAGTTTGAACTAAAAATAAGAAAGGTGCACCCTGATGTTAGAGAAGGCAATTTTGCCGTGGAAATGATTTTTGTTACAGAAATGCCAGACAATATGCGAACCGGCCAAACCTATTATACACGTTTACAATTGGGTAATCCCAAAGAATCTTTACTACTAGCACGCGGTAACTTTTTTCAGGAAACTGGCGGTCAATGGATATTTGTTCTATCTGCCGATGGCAAATCAGCATCAAAACGCTTTATTAAAATTGGAAGGCAAAATCCCAAATATTATGAATTACTCGAAGGACTTAATCCTGGTGAAAAGGTAATTATCTCGGGCTACGACAGTTTTGGGGATAATGAAAGATTGGAGTTTAAGTAAGTGGATTTTTGCCTTGTCAGGACTTATTGCAATACTTATTGCACTAATAACTGTAAGCTGGCAAACGTTTTGGGCAGCAAGAAGAAATCTAGTGGAATCCCTTAGATACGAATAAATTAACCAGTTAAAAACACTTAATCATGATTAAAAATTATTTTAAAATAGCCTTTGCAAATCTAATTAAGAGTAGGGTATATTCTTTAATAAGTATTTCCAGCCTTTCTATTGGTATGGCCGTAAGTATTTTACTGTTGATTTACGTCGCGGATGAATTAAGTTATGATCGTTATAATGAGAATGCAGATAATATTTATCGCTTGTGTAAAGAGACGGATCCTTATCAGGCCCCTCAAATAGCAAAATTGCTGGATGATAAACTTCCGCAAATAAAGGAATACGCCCGAATCTTCCCTCGAGATGATATGGTTGTTGAATATAAAGAGCAGAAATTTAACGAACCCTTGACTGCTTTTGTGGATGCTGATTTATTGCAAATGTTCTCCTTCAAATTTAAATTTGGCAATGCCGAAACAGCTTTGGAGCAACCCGAAACTATTGTAATCTCAGAAAAAGCCGCACAAAAGTATTTTGGAAATGAAAATCCGATTGGTAAAGTATTAATACTCAACAATGAATATAAAGGTACAATTACTGGAGTCATTGAAGATATGCCTCATAATTCGCATTTTAGATATGATTTTTTAATCACATTAGCAGGTGCCAATAACTTGTTTGGCGAAAAAATGATGAATGATTGGGGCTGGCAAAATTTTCTAGTCTATTTTGAGATGCAAGATCAGTTTTCAAAACCAGAAGTGGAAGCGAATATTTCCGAGTTAATAAAAAACCTTCAAGGTGATGAAGCTCCTTTACAAATATTTAAACTGCAAAATCTAAAAGATATTCATCTTTACTCTTCTTATATGTCAAACGATATTCAACCTCAGAATAGCATTACCTACGTTCTGATATTTTCGGCTATAGGACTGCTTATCTTACTTATAGCCTGTTTCAATTATATCAATCTTTTAACAGCCAATTCAACCACAAGAGTTACAGAAATTGGTGTTCGGAAAACCTTTGGAGCTTCCCGAAGTCAATTAGCAAATCAATTTGTATCAGAATCCATTATAGTGTTTTTCATATCCTTACTATTTGCACTTTTCTTGGTTAACCTGAGCTTGCCTATTTTCAATTCGCTTGCAGGCAAAGAACTCTCCATTTTATCATTGATAAATGGGAATATTATTTTAGGAATAACCGGCATGATGATAGTTTTGGGAGTATTAGCCGGTTGGTATCCCGCTTTTATTTTATCCTCCTATAGTCCAACAAAGGTGATGAAATCAAATAAAAGTATGGGTTCTGGCTTTCAAATGAAGAAAGTTTTAGTGGGCGCTCAGTTTACCATTGTTATTGTATTAATCGCCAGTTCTTTGATTATGTTGCGACAAATTAATTTCCTTCAAAATAAAACCTTAGGATTTGATAAAGAGTATGTTCTTGTTGCCAATGTTAATGATTATGGTGATGAGGCGAAATACATCTCGCTCAAACAAGCTCTTCTCGAACAAAGTATTGTGAAGAGTGTTTCAACGGCTAGTCGTGTTCCTTCCGGCGATCTAAATAATTGGGGAGCTGCCATGCCGACAGAACAAACAGAATGGATAACACTTCCTACAGTGCATGTACAATTTGATTATTTTAAAACGCTTGGGATAAAAGCAACACAAGGAAGACTTTTTTCGGATCAATTAAAAACAGATATTACCGAATCTTTGATTTTAAATGAAGCCGCTGTTAAACACCTAGGAATTCAAGGAGACCCAATAGGGCAAAAGATTAAATGTGCCTGGCCAATGTCAGATAGGATAATTGTAGGTATTGTTGACGATATTCATTTTGAATCTCTTCATGATGAAATCAAGCCTGTGCTTTTCGTTATTTTTCAAAAATGGTGTTCCCGACTTATTGTTAAAGTCAATCCTTCCAATGCAAATGATGCCATCAATACGCTTAGAGAAACGAGCATAAAAATCTATCCTGATGAAATGTTTGATTTTCGCTTTTTGGATGTGAGATTGAAGCAACTTTATCAGAAAGATGAAAAGACTTTTCAATTGATGGGTTATTTTGCTGCTATAGCAATTTTTCTTGCCAGTATAGGATTATTTGGAATGGCTTCTTTTATAATGACAAGCCGAACTAAAGAAATAGGGATTCGGAAAATCAACGGAGCAGCGGTTTCTGAAATTATGAAAATGCTCAATGCCAGTTTTGTAAAGTGGATGGCTGTAGCCTTTATAATAGCTACTCCCATTGCTTATTATGGTATGAATAAATGGCTAGAAAATTTCGCCTTTAAAACAACTTTAAGTTGGTGGATATTTGTTTTATCTGGCATAATTTCTTTAGTCATTGTGTTGCTTACCGTAAGTGGTTTAACCTATAGAGCGGCTCGAAGAAATCCGATAGAAGCATTGAGGTATGAGTAGTGGTTCGACTCCACTCACCAACCCGCAATTTCGATCCTTGAGCGAAGCCGAAATAACGAAAACTCCTGTATGGAGGCACACATATATGAATAAAAACTAAAATAGAATTACTATGAACAAGGGAATAAAGTATGCATTAAGAAACATAAATAGAAACAAACTTAATGCGTTTATTATAATTTTTAGCTTATCTATTGCTTTTGCCAGCGTACTAATAATTTACTTATTTGTTACACAGGAAAAATCGTACAATAGTTTTCATACAAAGGCTGACAATATTTACCGTCTTAATTACAAATATGTACTTAAGGATGGAACCACTGTTGCCGATCACCTTGTTAATGCCGATCTGGTTAAATCTTTGAAAGATAATGTACCCCAAATTGAGCATTGCACTCCTTTCAGGATTGGGTATATGGCTCAGCTTGAATTAGAGAATGAAAACCTAAAAATATCATTAGGCATTGCCAAGCAGGATTTCTTTAAGATGTTTAGTTTTAAGTTATTATATGGTGACAAAGATAAGTTACTTTTGGATCCGGCCAATATTGTCATCACACAATCATTAGCAAAAAAAATAATTGACAAAAAGAATAGCCAGATAGAGGAACTGATTGGACAAACGGTAACTTTTACTTCTATAAGGGATACTCCTTTCACCATAACAGGCATACTTGAAGATATTCCAAAAAATTCAACCCTTGATTTTGAAGCAATTATACCTTACGAATATGAAAATGCTTTTTGGCAATCGAACAATAGATTTGGGAACTCTTCCCTATTTCTGGAACTTAAAAACAATGTAAATTCAGAACAGGCGAATACACTCATTAGCACTAATGTAAAAACCTTTTATCAGAAAGATATAGAAAGAGCACAAAAAAATAATGAATTGAATTCCTCTGAAAAATGTTTTCAAGCTTTTACCCTGCCTTTAAAAAGTTTATATCTGAATAATTCTTTCCATGTTGCATTCGAGCGCACGGGTAACAAAACCCTGCTTAACATATTAACAGTGGTTGGTATCCTTATTTTATTTATTGCATTTAGCAATTATGTAATTCTCACTTTGGGTCAATCTTTTAAGAAAGCGGGTGAAATTAGTATTCGAAAATCATTTGGCGGACGGGAATTTGATATATTAAAAATGTTTTTAAACGAAAATTCAATTCTAATAATTGGCTCATTTATACTTGGAGGACTGCTCACCTATCTTCTCATTCCAATCTTTAATCATATATCAGAAGGTGAAATTTATTTTAATCTAATAAGCAAGTCGGCTTTAATCGGATTTTCAATTCTAACCATCTGTCTATTGATTTTTCTGACCAGTTTAATACCCGTACTTATATTTAGAAAAGTAAAACCCACGATAATGTCTGCAAAGAAACTACTTGGAAGTAAGAAAACAGGAAGTTCTCAGGTATTTCTGGGATTACAATATACCCTTACTATAATTCTGATAATTGCAACCATAGTAATAAATAAACAAACCCATTTTCTTAAGAATAAATCTCTGGGCTTTTCTGATGAGAATATTATTTCGGTTGATGTTCCCTACCTAAGTCAGGCAAAATCAGTGGTCCTACGCGACATTCTGAAGAAAGAACCCGGTGTAATTAATGCAGCTTTAACTAACAGGAATTATTTTGATGGTTATTCCAGTAGGGGATTTGAAGTTAACAATGATGAAGTTTTGGAAACCTACACATTTAAAGCCGATCAGTATTTTATTCCTACCCTTGATATATCAATTATTGAAGGAAGAAATTTTACTGAAAGCGATATAAATCCGAACAATCAGTCAATTATTGCCAATCAAGAATTTATTTCAAGAATGAACTTCATTGGCTCTCCCATTGGACAGTTTGTTGTTGCAGAAAATGAAAAATTCAAAATTATTGGCGTGGTAAAAGATTATCAATTTTTAACCTCACGGGAAAAAATTAAACCCATGATTTTACATTCGCGTACTTCAATGGGCAATGGATATAGTGCTGTATTATTGAAATTTAATCCGCTAGACCTAACAAATGTAATTGCAGCCATGAAATTGGACTGGAATGAAATTGGCACAAAAGAGAAACTTAACTACATATTTTGGGATAAAGAGCTGGAAAATCGTTATCAGTCAGAAGAACGATTAAGTAAAATTATAAGCTATGCCTCAATCATTGCAATAGTCATTCTAACTATGGGGTTATTTGGTTTAACCGTTTTAATTTCAGCGCAACGCACAAAAGAAATAGGAATCCGCAAAGTAAATGGTGCAATGGTATCCGAAATATTAATCATGCTCAACAAAGATTTTGTAAAATGGGTTGCCATTGCTTTTGTAATTGCAGTTCCCATTGCCTGGTATATTATGAACAGTTGGCTACAGAATTTTGCTTATAAAATCGGATTAAGTTGGTGGATATTTGCATTGGCAGGAATTATGGCTTTGCTCATAGCCCTAATAACAGTTAGTTTTCAAACATTTAAAGTAGCAAGAAGAAATCCAGTGGAGGCTTTGAGGTATGAATAGGAAGAGAAATAGTAAAGATTATATAATTAGAAAAATTTGAAGAATTGAATAGTAAATAATAATAAATTTAAAAATTATGATAAAAACAGAAAAATTAGGAAAAGTATTTCGTACCGAAGAGGTAGAAACTTATGCACTGAATGGCGTTGACCTTCATGTAAAAAAAGGTGAGTTTGTGGCTGTTATGGGGCCATCAGGTTGTGGAAAATCAACTTTACTCAATATTATTGGTTTGTTAGATAATCCAACAGAAGGAGATTATATTTTTAACAAAACAAATGTCTCTAAACTAAAAGAAAAAAACCGAACAAACTTCCGCAAAGGGAATATCGGTTTCATTTTTCAAAGTTTCAACCTCATCGACGAACTTAGTGTGTTTGATAATGTGGAACTACCGTTGTTGTACCTAAAAATGAAGGCCAGCGAACGACGCGAAAGAGTGGAAGCTGTATTAAAACGCATGAAAATTGGGCATCGTATTAAGCATTTTCCTCAACAACTTTCGGGTGGACAGCAACAGCGAGTAGCAATTGCCAGAGCGGTTGTGGCAAATCCAAAACTAATTCTTGCCGATGAGCCAACAGGTAATCTCGACTCAAAAAATGGTATTGAGGTTATGAACCTACTATCAGAACTTAATCAGGAAGGTGCCACAATAATTATGGTAACTCACTCGAAACGCGATGCCGGTTTTGCCCATCGCACCATTAATATGTTGGATGGAAAAATAATTTTTGAGAATGGGAATGGATAAGGGTAGGAATATTGGTACATTTTGAAACGAAAAAGGCTTAATTGCTATATATTATTATGTTAAAATCATTAATTAAAACCATCTGGAATCATCTCAGGATGAATAAAACCTATGCAGCAATTAATCTAGGTGGTTTAGCCATTGGCATTGGGTGTAGTCTGGTAATCTTTAAAATTATTGTTTACGAATCTAGTTTCGATAGCTATCATCATAATTATGATAATATTTATCGCTTAATCACTGAATATCAAGACCCAAACGAAGGAATTAAATACGAGGAAGGTCAGGTACCTCCCGTGGGAGAAGCAATAAGAAATGAGTTTCCCGGCATAGATGCCGTAATGACCTTCTATGCTGCTAAAGGTCAAATTAGTCAAATTAGTATTGAAAATGAAAATGGTGACATCCAAAGTTACCAGGAAAATAAAGGCCTGGTTTGCGCGGATCCCAATATTTTTAAGGTTTTCGATTTTAATTTCTTAGCTGGCAACCCTTCGCAAGCCATACTCAATAAGGGAAGTGTAGTGATTAGCTCTTCACTAGCGCAAAAGTATTTTGGTTTATCTGAACCGGAAGTAGGGGAAGCCATGAATCGATTGATAACTATAAATAATACAGCTACTTTACAAGTCAGTGGGGTTATATCAGATCCTCCCATGAATACAGATCTTCCTTTCACTATTATTGCCAATTATAATGATCAGATCATTATAAATCCATATTATGGGGGAAACACAGATTGGCAGGCAGGCCATTCTTACACCAATTGCTATTTACTTTTGCATAACGATAAATCTGCAGCCTCTTTTGAAAATCAGCTTTTGGCATTCTATGATAAATACCATGAGAAAAATAATAGCCAAGATCGGCGATATTTGTTACAACCACTTTCGGAATTACATTCCGGGCTTTGCAACAACTATAACAATCGTCAGGTGCCAACTAAAAATTTATTAATTCTTGGAGTAATTGGCTTATTTTTGATTTTAATCGCTTCGATCAATTTCATAAACCTATCAGTTGTTCAGGCTACTAAGCGATTTAAAGAAATAGGAATTAAGAAAATATTTGGAGAGAGCAAAGCTCAATCTATTGTCCATTTTCTAATCGAATCTGTTTTTATAGCTTATGTTGCTGCATTTATAGGATTATTCATTGCCCGGTTTCTTTTGATTTATCTTGAAAATATCATTGGATATCGATTGAATTTAGATCTTTTTACGAATCCTGGCATCCTTATTTTTTTAGCGTTGTTGGCAGCAATTATTGGATTGCTTTCAGGTTTGTATCCTTCTATGATCATAGCTGGAATGAGTTCGAATGTTGCTTTAAAGAGCTCGCTTGCCGTAAAGAACTCGTCTGTACCATTATCCGTAAGACGTATTTTGATAATAATTCAGTTTAGCATTTCAATCATCTTAATTATAGGCACTTTAGTTATGAACCGACAATTAAATTATTTCATGACCAAGGATTTAGGATTTAATAAAGAGGCCATTCTATTGGTCACCTTACCCGAATCCAACAAAGATAATCTTCCATTACTAAAAGCAAATCTACTTAAGTATCCGGAAATTGAAATGGTAAGCTTTGGCACACGTAGCCCTTTGGCTGATTGGAGAGTTAGTAACATAATCAATCATCCTTCGATAGAAAAGGACATTTATGTGGCAAATTTTAAAACTGCAGATGAAGATTATCTGGATTTATATAAACTCAGAATTATTGCCGGACAAAATTTTTCGCGAGTGAAAAATAGTGGTGATGTTGTTGTAAACAGAAAAATGACAAAACTTCTTGGTTTTAATAATCCTCAGGATGCGATAGGTGAAAAATTCGAATACAGTGGAATAAAATTAATGATTGTGGGTGTGGTTGAAGATTTCCATGCACGATCATTACAAAGGAGTATGGAGAATGTCATTTTTGGCAATTTTGGCGGGCTTATAAATGAAATGGCTGTTAAAATTAATCCTGTGAATTTAAATCAATCTGGCTATCAAGAAACAATAAAAAAAGTACAAGCAGGATGGGATGTTTGAAGACATCGAATCGGTGGGCTGCTTTATGTAAAAAAACAGAATGTTTTATTTGAGCATAAAAAAAGCCGCCATTAATGGCGGCTCTTCTTGATTTGGTCATTTATTATTTTACCGGAATGGTGTAAATTAATGTGCTGTTGCGGTATCCGGTGAGGTCTTTGTACCAGTCTTCAAATGTGGTTCCACCACTGATGCCCCAAGTAGCAAACTTCAGGTAAGCCCAAACTATTTGCTGCTTTTCAATCGGGTAATCAAACGATTCGTAGATATTGATGGCCCATGGCAGGTTGTTAGTAGTTTTGTAATACTTTCCTGTAGCCGGGTTGCTATCATCTGCATAAGTTCCAAACAACAATTGATCGGCCAGAGCTGTGGGAGCATAATCGGGTAGGTGAACTTCCACTGAACGGTCTTTATTTACTATGAGGAATGGATTGAAATTGGCGATGTCGAGGTCGTTATAGGAATACGTATTTGGTTCAAATACCATGTCAATAACAATCGTGACAGGTGTTACATACGGTGCAACTTCATCAGTGTTCACGCCAATTCCCATTCCGGGATGAGTCATTTGAGCAAAAGCATTGTCGTAAACGATGATTGTAGGTATCGTTTGTCCGGCTTCAGTTCCATTTCCGTTGAGGGTAATGATGTTTTCGGTAAGTCTTGATCCGGTAACTGTAATGTCAATGGGGTTGATGGCATTAGCAAGCTGGAATCCGAATCCGTTTTCGAACGAACCGCCAAAAGCCTTGATGATGAATGTGCCTTTTACACTTTCAACAAAATTGCTGGTGTTGGTAGTGATTTCAAACTGATAGTCAAGTATCAGGTCATTGAAGTCGTAATCGCCCTTTGAAGGCCACAAATCTTCGAACGCCAAAGTGCCAAATCCCAAAGCTGGATAAAGGTTAGTTCCCCCGTCAATTACGTTGACAGTTATCGTTGCCACATCGCATAAATTATTTAAGTCGCACACATTGTAGTTAGCAGTAGCAACCCCAACGAAACCTGTTACCGGGGTAAAGGTTACCACGCCCGTAACACTGTTGACAGTGAAAACACCAACCGTACTTGTATTAGGCTGAGTTCCGGCCACAATGGTTACCGATGCAGGGTCAAGGGCAGCAGCTCCGGGAATGTCGTTTGCAAGCACAGTAATATTTACAGGCGTGTTCAAATTCGTTGAAGCATTGTCATTCACGGCATTCGGCCCACCGATGGAGATGGAGGTAACACATTCTGGATTAGTATAAATTATACCTGAATAAGTATTAACTGCTCCACCTGTAGAAAGCTGTCGCCCCGCTAGAAACACACCTGCTCCTGAGCTACAGGCTCCGCCATGGGAAAGAAATGTTCCTTTTAAAACAGAGGCAGCTCCTATACTAACAGCACCTGTGGGAACTCCGGCTCCGCCAATCCAAAAAACATTACAACGACGCGCTCCATTAGCTAAAATTATTTTTGATTGTGCCCCTACTGAAAATGCCCCAGCAAACTTAAAAACAAATATTGCATCTGGATTATTTTGACCGTCTAAGGTGATAGTTCCTGCTAAAGATCCTGCTGCTCCTATATAATAAACTCCAGCAGTAATTGTTTCTCCAGTTCCAAAAGCTGGCGTATGGGAAAGTACCGTATTGGGTATCGCCATAAGCGCAGTATAAGCGGCATCTAAATCTAATGCGGCTTGTGCCGTAAGCGCATCTGCAGCATGCTCAGTTCCTATATGAACTCCAGTTGTATAACCACTTATAGTTCCCGCATTTGTACCAATTTTGCCATTAATTCCTGATATACCAGTATTTGCCACAGCGCCAGAATTAGTAAAAAGTGCAAAGTCTGAAAGAACTCCTAAAACATCAACAGCAGGAGCAGGAGTACAGTCCGCTTCACAAAATATTTGAATGGTGCTAACACAAGGAGGTGGACTTGCAATGGCGCCAATTCCAAAAGTTATTGCTCCATCCATGGTAAACATTCTTCCTTCAAGAACAACATCCGCACCAAGACCAACAGCTCCTGTCTTTGCAAATAAAGTTCCTTTTATATTAGCACTTGCCGCAACAGAAATAGCTCCATCAACAATCCAAAAAACATTACAAGATCTTGCTCCATTAGTTAAAGTAACCGTTGCACCTGCTCCTACCGTAAATGCTCCGTTAAATTTAATTACAAAGAAAGCATCAGGGTCTCCTCCTCCATCAAGAGTAAGAGCTGCTCCTACAGATCCAGCACCAGGTATGGAATAAACTCCAGGGAGAATAGTTTCTCCAGCTCCAAAAGCGGGAGCATGGGTGCCAGGAAAGTCAACAAACTTATCGTTAAGATGAATATACAACCTAAGTAAATCTTTTCTGGCCTGATCAGTTACAGCATCAGCATTGTATTTGTTACCAGTATAAGATGGTAGTTCAAGGCCGCTAATTATTCCAAAATGTGTACCAACATCGCCTGTAACGGTTCCTCCTGAATTTGTAACTCCTCCCGCTCCAGTATAAGCTTCAAAAGAGGTAAGTATTCCTAAATTAAGTGTCCCGTTAGGTGTCTGGCTAAAGCTTAGATTCGAACATAACAATAGCGTAATAGTTATTGCACTAAATAATATATTTTTTTTCATAGTTTTCATGATCGGTTGATATTTATGGTGTTGTAAAATTATAGTTTATAGCTGTCGCGCCTAAATCAATTTTGACGGTCTTTCCCATAAACTTGATATTGATCTGTTTTTCATAGGTAGGAACAGTCAGCTTAGTTGTGTAAGCTTGATTAGTAGCTAAATAAGCTTTCAAATAAGGCGTTCCGCTGAGGTTTGATACTTCAGCAATGCCATTGGTGTACCCGGTGAGGGTGATTTGATAGTCCTTTGTGGTCTTCCAATTAAAATTGGAGGGCACAGCCAGTTTCTCCATTGTTGTGGGAACTGTCGGTTCGATTCTGTCCTTTCTGCATGAAGTAAACATGAGTCCCAGACCGATGATTGTGAATAGAATAATTTTTTTCATAGTACTGTTTATTGATGAGTTTATTGATGAGCTTCAATAAGTGCAAATAACGTGCCAAAGGTAATTCATTTATCAAACAATTCAAAATCAAATTATTAAAAAATAGCCAGTCTTTTTAAATATTCCCAAATTCGGAACAGTTTCTAAATAATAGATGATTAAATGCGTTTCTGTCAAGTTTCACAAGGTTGTTAATGATAACTTGTAAAATTATTATTCAAAGATAAAACTTTATTTTTAAACTCAACAGGTTTTTGTAAAAATATTTCTGGTTTAATTTCGAACCATTTTTGGATAGCATCAAAAGGCGTTTTCACATTAAGTTCTTTTCTTAAACTTCCGTGTCTTCGGTAGTGAATATAATACATCAAAAACTCAATTAACCCTTTTTGCATTTCTTCCTTATTATTGTATTCGTTTATTTTAATTGTGTTATTTTTAATCGTTCCATTTGCTCTTTCAACCATACCGTTTGTTTTTGGTGTTGCTGGTTTAGTGAGCCTGTGTTCAATATTATTCTCATCACATACAATATCTAATTTAGATGGTTTTTGACAATAATGACCTTTTTTAGATTTTATCAATTTGTTTGTAAATTCGAGTCCGTTATCAGTGAGAACATGGGTAATACCAATTGTATTTAAAAATACGCTGTAAGTGCATTTAAAAATTTACAATGGTTAATGCCGATACATAATCATTGTGCTTTAAGAAGTGTAACGAACTTAAAGCGCATTTTGATTAGTAATCGGTATAAGACTTTTGAAGCACGTTTGAATAACAAATTTATTGATTTTACCGTTTGTGGGATTTTCAAAGACTTTCCATCCAATTCATCTTTAACTCCTAGGTTTATTTCTCATACCGATTTGATTGGTGAATTCTTGGGTAATCGTAAAAAATTACTCGGAGAATATAAATCAGAAAATGATGAATTTAAGACAAACTGGGAAAGAGGAGTTTGTGTTACGTACGTTAAAATAAACAAGCAAACGAACGCCAATATGGTAAGTAAGCAGCTTCAAAAATATTGCGATCGATTTAAAGAAGAAAAAAACCAAAAAAAGGCTTTTAGCTTGCAACCGGTAACCGATGTGTATTTACAATCAAGTGATATTATTGATACTTATTCAAGAAGAGGAAATGCAAATGAACTTAAATATTTTTTAGCAATTGCCCTTTTTATTTTAATTATAGCAGTGGTTAATTACATTTTTCTTACCAAAGCAAAAATGGATGGTCGATTAAAAGAATTAGGTGTAAAAAGAGCATTTGGTGCAAATGCATTATCCATTCGCCTGCAAATGCTTTTCGAAGCAAATGTTGTATCGTTATTGAGTTTAATCCCTGCAATAGTAGTTGTAATACTTGGAATACCTTTTGTAAACAGCACCTTAGGACGAACGCTCGACAATCAAATTCTTTCGTGTTGGTATACAGTTCCTTTGCTTTTATTAATTCCATTACTTACTGGTTCAATATCTGGCATTATTGTTGGGATCAAGATTTCCAACATTTCACCAATACTTCTTTTGAATAGAAAAATTTCAGTTCAACCAAAAAGAAAACAATGGAGCAACTCATTTCTAAGTCTTCATTTTGCCATTTTTATTATACTATTCGTTGGAGTTCTTGTATTAACGAAACAAATAAATTATTCATTAAATAACTTTACAGCTATCAATCCGGAGAATGTGATGATTTGCGAATTAAACACTCCTGAACTTTCTCAAAAATTCGATGTAATAAATAATCAGGTTAAACAAATGCCAGGTGTAATTAGTACTGCAGGATCATCTTTTATCCCTCCATTTAACTGGACGTTACCTGTTCGCTTAAGAAATCCTGAAAATAATGAGACAATAACGTTTGACGGTTTAATTATGGGAAAAGGTATGACAGAGTTATTGAATATAAAAATTATTGAAGGTGATCATTTTGGAGAATTCAATGGAAGTAAGCGTGGGGTTATCTTTAATGAATCGGCAGCATTAATGTACAATTTGAAAGCTGGAGAATATTTCAATGGTTTTTTCATTCAAGGAATTGCAAAAGATTTTACAGCACATACTTTGCACAATCTAATTAAACCAATGGTTATTATTCAGCAACACCCCAAGCAGATGAGTCTTTTTGCTATTAAAACATCAGGTGAAACCAATGAGCAAATTAAAGCTGGTATTTCCAAATTATTCAAAGAAATATCACCCGACAAGATTGTATCTATTTTTACACTTAAAGAGCAAATCACTCAATTTTATGTTAAGGAGCAAAATCAGGCAAAGCTAATCAGTGCATTCTCAATACTTGCAATAATCTTATCTGTTATGGGTTTACTCGGAATTGTAATGAATACAGTTTCGAGAAAAACCAAAGAAATAGGCATCAGAAAAGTAAATGGTGCCAAAGTATCCGAAATATTAATCATGCTCAATAAAGACTTTATTAAGTGGGTAGTGATTGCTTTTGTAATTGCCTGCCCAATTGCTTACTACGCCATGAGTAGTTGGCTTGAAAACTTCGCTTACAAAACCACATTAAGCTGGTCGATATTTGCACTGGCAGGTGTAGTGGCTTTGGGAATTGCATTGCTAACCGTTAGTTTGCAAAGCTGGAGGGTAGCAAATAAAAATCCAATTGAGGCATTGCGTTATGAATAAGAATATTAATTAAAAATCACCATTAAAACATATTATTATGTTTAAAAACTATATAAAAGTTACAATAAAAAACCTTATTAAAAGCAGAGTTTATTCTTTAATAAGTATTTCCAGTCTTTCCATAGGATTAGCAGTTTGTATCTTGCTATTCTTATATGTTTCACATGAATTAAGTTATGATCGTTATCACGAAAAATCGGATAACATTTATAGATTGTGTCAAGAGGAACATCCATATCAGTCACCGGGAACAGCAAAATTAGCGGTCGATAATTTGCCTGAAATTAAAAACTACGCTAGGATACTACCAAGAGATAATATTCTTGTTCAATTTGATGAGCAGAAATATAAAGAAGATAAAGTGGCTTGGGTAGATGCCGAACTTTTTGAGATATTTTCATTTGAATTTATTGATGGAACCGTCCAGAATTCGTTGCAACAACCCGGCACAGCAGTTCTCACAGAAAAAACCGCCCGTAAATATTTTGGCAATGAAAATGCCATTGGAAAAATATTTAATGTGGGTAGCGAATATGATTATACAGTAGTGGGTGTAATAGAAGATATTCCACAAAATTCTCATTTTACCTTTGATATTTTTCTAACACTTGCCGATGGAAATAAGATGTTTGGCGAAGGCTGGATGAATAGATGGGGCTGGTGTAATTTTCTGGTCTATTTTGAGATGCAAGATCAGTTTTCAAAGCCTGATTTAGAAGCCAAAATTTCTGAGCTTATGAAAAATAACAATAATGCTGATGGTATTTTGGAGCAATTTACCTTACAAAACATAAAAGATATTCACCTGTATTCCTCACATTTTCTAGGTGATATTCAACCACAAAACAGTATTACTTATGTGTTGATTTTTTCAGCCATTGGCTTACTGATTTTACTTATCGCTAGTTTTAATTATGTAAATTTATTCACAGCCAATGCTACAACACGAGTTACAGAAATTGGCATTAGAAAAACATTTGGAGCCTCACGTAAACAGTTGGCTATGCAATATATTTCTGAATCGATGTTAGTGTTTTTTATTTCGTTTTGTATTTCTCTAATTCTGGTATGGTTTAGTTTGCCACTGTTTAACGAAATCTCAGGAAAAGCATTGACATTCTCCTTACTTACCAATCCGAATATTCTGTTAAGCCTAGTAGGTTTGATGTTGATTACGAGTCTTCTTGCGGGATGGTATCCTGCTTTTGTTTTGTCTTCTTATAGTCCAACTAAAGTGTTGAGATCATCTAATAGCGGCATTGGTACCGGCTTCCAAATAAAGAAAATATTAGTGGGTGCTCAGTTTACAATAGTCATAGTTCTAATTGCCAGTTCTTTGATTATGTTCCGTCAAATTAGTTTTTTACAAGATAAAGATCTAGGTTTTGATAAAGAAGCTGTGCTTACTACAATTTTCGATTTTGGTGATGAGGCTAAATACAACACTTTAAAGCATGCTTTGCTTCAGCAAAGTTTTGTTTCCAGTGTTTCGGTTGCTAGTCGGATTCCTTCCGGTTCGCTCGGTAATCAAAGCTATGTTTTGCCAGAGGGTCAAGAAAAATCCATCTTAATTCCTTATGTGCATGTTAACTTTGATTATTTTAGAACATTGGGTATTAAACCAATTAAAGGGCGATTATTTTCCGATGAATTTAAAACAGATGCCACTGAGTCTATTATCCTGAACAAGGCTGCTGTTGCCCTAATGGGTTTAGAAGGAGATCCTTTAGGACAGACCATAAAATGCAACTGGCCAAGTTCATACAGAAAAGTAGTTGGAATTATCGACGACATTAACTTTGAAACGCTTTACAATAAAGTGAAGCCAGCCGTTTTTCTAATCAATTATCCAGATGCTTATCATCTTATTGTTAAAGTGAAGCCTTCGGATATTGCAAACTCAAAAAATACCCTTACAGAAATTTGCGAAAGTATTTATCCCGATGAGGTTATTGAATTTACTTTTTTGGAACAAATTCTGGAACAACGCTATCAAAAAGACAATAAGACTTTTCAACTCATGGGATTCTTTGCGGCATTAGCTATTTTTCTGGCCAGTATGGGTTTGCTCGGAATGGCTTCTTTTATGATGACTAGTAGAACCAAAGAAATTGGCATTCGGAAAGTAAATGGTGCAAAGGTCTCTGAAATCATGCAAATGCTAAATATTAGTTTTATAAAATGGATGGGCATATCCTTTATAATAGCTACTCCAATTGCATATTATAGTATGAATAAATGGTTGGAAAGTTTCGCATATAAAACTACACTAAATTGGTGGGTATTTGTTTTAGCAGGCATAATCTCATTAGTCATTGTACTACTTACAGTAAGTGGATTAACCTTTAGGTCTGCACGAAGAAATCCGGTAGAAGCTTTACGGTATGAGTAAGCTTGGAAAAGTAAATATTATAACTTTTTCGATTTAAAAACATTTAAATAGATAATTATAAAACAATACGTAAATATCGGTTTAAAACGCTTATTAACTTTTTAAGTTTATTCTTTAATAAACATAACAGGTTTCGGTATTGCAATTGCAGTTTGCCTGGCCATACTTTTATTTACCAATTATCATTTTAGTTTCAACAATTACATAAGCGATGGAGAAAACAGTTACCGCATTATTTCACTTTAGGGAGATGGCAGCTACAATGCCAATACTTTTGCTTGTTTTGATGATGTATTGAATGATTTCCCTGAAGTTGCCGTCGCATACCATTTCTTATAATATTCATTATGTTGAAGATATTTATATTGGTGATGCTAAAATAAATTGTAACGAATTAATTTTTGCAAATGTTTCATTCCTGGATATTTTCTCAGCAGAAATGCTTGAGGGTGACAAACAATCAATCAACCAGCCTAATACTATGTTTGTTACACCTGCGATGGCAAAAAACTATATACGATTAGCATCTTGAATGTGCTTAGCAAATTTTCAACAAGCTTAAACCAAAACCACATAAAACCAAATACCACTAATTTTTAAAACATTTATTTTTACTTTAGCAGAAATCAATTAAATTTATCATTAATTTTGAAATTATAAAATCATATAACAAATGTTTAAAAAAGTAAATGTTAAAATATTAATCTTATTTTGTGTAATAATCGGTTTTCATAATCTAACTTATTCACAATCGGCTTCTAACATAAAAGGTAAAGTTGTGGATATAGATTCAAATAAAGAAATTTCTGATGTAACCATAATTATTAATCCGGACAATACAATAACTATTTCAGATAAAAATGGCAATTTCATTTTCCCTGAAATTAATAAAGGTTCATACACTTTAACATTCACTCATATAAGTTATTCTGAAAAAATCGAGAAAATTGAAATCAATGAAAATGAAACTTTAGTTTTAAAAATATATTTAAAAAGAAATATAAAAAACTTGAATGAATTTGAAATTATCAAGTTATCTGAAAAAAATAATCACCCGATAAAAATTGAAAGCATCAGTAAATTTGAGTTATTAAAATCTCCAAATCAAGACATTGCAAAAACTCTACAATCGAAACCAAATATTTCAGTAATCAGAAAAGGAGGAACAAATGTTGACCCTGTAATGCGAGGATTTAAAAGCACGCAGCTAAATGTTACAATTGATGGGGGAGTTAGAATTGAAGGAGGATGCCCAAATCGCATGGACCCTGCCATTTCTCATGTTGATATTAATGATGTTGAGAAAATTGAAATTTTAAAAGGACCTTATGCGCTAAAATACGGAACAAATTTTGGAGGAGTAATAAATATTATAAGAAAAAAACCACCAAATAATCTCAAATATAAAACAGCAGTGACTGCAATAAAACGTTTCGAAAGCAACTGGAATGGCAACAAAGACCATCTCTCTATTAATGGTGGAAATAAGGATTTCTATTTTATCTTGTCAGGAAACAAAAGTAAATATGGTAATTATAAAACAGGCGATGGTGAAGAAATAAGTTCTGAACTCGATAAATATAATTATTCGACAACCGCAGGTTTTTCTCCTTTCAAAAACCATGATATAAGTCTTTCTTTCGGAAGATCTTATGGAAGAAATATTAGTTTTCCTGCGCTACCAATGGATGAAAGAACTGATGACACAAAAGTTTATTCACTTAATTATTCAGGAAATTTTAATAATAAAACATTAAAAAAAATAGATTTCAAAGTGTATCACTCCGAAGTAGATCATGTTATGGACAATAAAAACCGTTCGTTTTCTGATACTGTAGTTGCGATTTCTGTTATCAATGCGAAAAATTTCGGTTATAGGGCATCAACAGATTTGAATATCGGAAAAGGTAATTTGATTTTTGGAACTGATTTTGAAAATATTACAAAAGATGGCGATCGTGATAAATATTTCATTCTTCAACCGAATCTTCCTGTCAAGAACGAAAAACTCTGGGATGATGCTTGGATTTCAAATTTTGGAATTTTTACTGAATATTCTCAAAAATTCAATAATACGAATCTAACATTTTCAATGCGACTCGATAGAAATACTGCATCATCAAATGTTCTTGAGTTGAATAATATGATGGGTATTCCGATGTATTTAAATTCTGATGTAGATTCGGAATTTACAAATTTTAGTTTTAGTGCAGGAGCAAATCAAAATCTGTCTAAAGAAATTTCCGTAGGATTTGCTTTCGGCAGAGGAGTGCGAAGTCCCGACATGACTGAGCGTTATATAATTTTGCTCCCAATTGGTTACGATGATTACGATTATCTCGGAAATCCCGAATTACTACCTGAAGCAAATAACGAATTGGATTTAGAGTTAAAATATAAAAATGAAAAACGGGGAAATGCAATTTTCAGCACTTTCTTTTCTTATGTAAGTGATTATATTTCCGCTGAATCTGTTCCACCATCAATAATAAAACCACAAACAGCATGGGTTGTGGGAGTTAAGAAATTTATTAATCTTGATTATGTTTATTTATATGGATTTGAGTTTTCATATTCTTCACCACTAATAAATAATTTCGGATTTAATGTAAATGCTTCCATTACTAAAGGAATAAATCCGTCAGCTACAAAATACATAATTGAAAACAATCAGGTGGTTGGTCAGGAAGTGCTAAAAAATGATCCTTTACAAGAAATTCCACCTTTTGAATCAAATCTTATTGCTTATTATAAATTTTTTGATAATAGAATAATTCCAGAATTTGATCTTCGGTTAGTTGCTTCTCAAAATAATTTTTCTGAAGCTTTTGAAGAACAAAAAACTCCGGGATTTATTATTGCAGGTTTTAAATGCAATTTTAAATATAATGATAATTTACAGATAATTACGGGTGTAAATAATATTTTTGATAAAGCTTATTACGAACATCTGAACAGAAAAATAATCGGCAGCAGTCAAGCTCTTTACGAACCCGGTCGCGTTGTTTATATTAACCTTGTTTTTAATATTTAAAATTTGAGTTGTGAAAAAATATTTTTTATTTATTTTAGTTATTTTATTAATGAGTGCTTGTGAAAAGTTCGATGAAGAAAAACAAGTAAGTTATTTGATTTCTAATTGCGAATCAGGTTTTAATGTAACTTATCGAGATAAAAACAGAACTTTAATCAAAAAGGACATCAGCACTTCGAGTGCAGAAGATAATTGGTCGTATTCATTTACCTGCAAGCAAGGCGACATTGTTTATGTTTCAGCTATCTACAACGATATTTCTTCTGAAATAAATGTTCAGATTCTTGTTGATAAAAAATTATTTAAACAAGCATCAAGTAAATACGATACTTTGAATTTTGTAACGGTCTCGGGAACGATTCCTTATTAAAGAAAGTTTGGAGTTTGGAGTTTGGAGTTAAATAATGAAACCGCTTAGCGCCTCCAAGGCGCTAAGCGGATGTATGAAAATTTAAACTAAAGAATATGAGTAAGAACATAATAAATACAACTCTTCTAATCCTCGTTTTCTTTACTTTTTTTTCATGTAATGAAAAGCCAGATCCACCTGAAATTGAACAACATATTATAATAAATTTTGATTTTAAAAATAATGGTGAAGATCAAAATTTTGATACAATGATGTATATAAACGAAGCCGGAAATCATTATATGGTTAATGAAATTCAGTTTTTTATTTCTGACGTTATTTTACATAACTCAAATGGTTCGGAGTTTTTAATTGATGATTGGAAAGAAATTCATTATGTTGACACGGATATTCCAACATCACATAAATGGGAAGTATTTGATAATATTCCGGCAGGTGAATACGAAAATATTTCTTTTACTTTCGGATTCATTGAAGAAAAAAATCATTCGTTTATGTTTCCAAATCCTCCCGAGCGAGATATGTTTTGGCCAGAGTTTTTGGGTGGCGGGTATCATTATTTGAAATTAAACGGAAAGTGGTTAGATGAAAATCAGCAAATTTCGCCTTTTGATTTTCACATGGGAATTGGGCAAATCTATTATAGTTACCCTGATTCAATAATAGATTTTGTTCACAATGCTTATAAAGTAGTTTTGCCGAATTCTTCTTTTGAGCTTCAGGAAAACACCACTAAAAGCATTTCATTTATCATGAATATTGAAAAATGGTTTGAATCGCCACATATATACGACCACAATATTTGGAAAGGTTATATTATGCAAAATCAGGAAGCTATGAACGTAGCATGTGAAAACGGACATGATGTATTTACTGTTAAGTTTTAAGTTATGAAATTTAATAATCAAATAAAATATTTATCAATTTCAATAATATTATTATTGATAATTTCGTGTGGAGAGGACAAACCAGAACCAGAACCATTTCAAGCAACCCCCTATCAAATAGAGATTCCTTATGGCTTTCCAACAATACTCAACATTCCTGAAGATAACCCAATGACAGTTGAGGGCATTGAACTCGGAAGATTATTATTTTATGACGGACGAATGTCAGGAAGAACACATCCAGATTCTTTGATGAGTTGTGCAACTTGTCATATTCAGGCAAACTCTTTTGAATGTGGTGTTAATCATCCTGAATACATCGGTGGTTTTACTCATGGTATCACAGGAAAACCAACTCCTCATGTAATGCTTCCTATGATAAATCTCGTTTGGAATTCCTATGGGTATCTTTGGAATGGAATTATTTCTAAAGATAACCCCAACCCAAACTTCAAAAATATCGAAGCTCTTGTTTGGATGGGTATTGTTGCAGAACATGAGATGAACAGCGACACAAATCTTGCAAAAGAAGTAATACAAAATATACCAGGTTATCCCGAATTATTTAAAAAAGCTTTTGGTTCCGAAACAGTTACTGTTAAGAATATGAATCGTGCAATTGCGCAGTTTGTCAGGACACTTATCTCAGCCAATTCAAAATTCGACAAATATATGAGGGGCGAAGTACAGCTTACTCAATCCGAATTAAGCGGATTTGTTCTTTTTACTACTGAAGAAGGAGCTGATTGTTTTCATTGTCATGGAGGTTTTGGAAATCCATTATTTACAACCCATCTTTATTATAATAACGGAAAAGATTCACTTTTTACAGGAGAATATGAAGACCCGCGAGACCGCTATCATGTAAGTGATGATCCTATGGATCTTGGAGCCTACAAAGCCACAACATTAAGAAATATTGAATTGACAGGCCCGTACATGCACGACGGAAGATTTGCTACTTTAGACGATGTTATAAATTTTTATTCGCATGATTTGGTTTGGTCTCCTTATGTTAACCCACTTATGCACCACATAAATGATCAGGGTGTTCAACTAACACCACAAGAAAAAGCAAACCTGAAAGCATTTATTCAAACACTCAGAGATGAAGAGTTTTTAACTAATCCTGATTTCGGACCACCGGAGAAATTCCCTGATGAAAAGTGATTATGGTATAAAAAGATTTTTTTATAAACTTTGATATGTCTCAAAACTAATAGACACGTACAATTCAGATAGCTTAAGCCTGAATTTTGTACAATAAGTCTAAATTATAATTGAAGTAAGTACCAAAAAAAATCCTCCAGATTTTAAAAATCTGGAGGATTTGCAATTTATAATAATTGGAGCCTCGAAGGCTCTTAGAGGGTTTGTAGAACTCCAAATCCGTAGCACGACTTTAAGTCGTACTACGGTTAAGATATCTAGTATTCCATTCCTAAATTATACATCATAAATGAGTAAACATCAGTAGTTTCTTCAATACGTTTTGAGGTAGGTTTTCCTGCTCCGTGTCCTGCCCGTGTTTCAATACGTATAAGGGCTGGGTTTTTTCCAAGAGTTTTTTCCTGTAAAGTTGCCATAT
>Ga0307992_1000357_pt1 | contig 29477 bp, 26 predicted proteins | sample EllFjometagen133_FD_203162 | JGI IMG/M metagenome (GOLD analysis project Ga0307992, IMG submission 203162) | Marine microbial communities from Ellis Fjord, Antarctic Ocean - #133 | ecosystem: Environmental > Aquatic > Marine > Unclassified | place: Southern Ocean | collected 2014-10-08
ATCGCACAGACAATAACTTTCCCATTTTTACCTTTTTCTTTCAGGCGATTATAAAAAGCGATCATTACAGGATTGCATTGGTGAAGTGGACCCCAAGTCAACGACAAAATTGTAAAGATATTGTAAAAAATATTGTCCCGTTGTTATGGATGGTATAAACGATAGGGCAGTGAAGCTGAATTAAAGGGTTGGGTGTCACCATGACGCATCAAGAAATTGGGGGCATTAAGGGGACATAACACATAATTCAAAAGGCTAGATTAAGTGTTATGTCCCCGGAATTCACCGTATAATATCAGGGCGCGCCCACACTACCAGCCAAATGTCAAGTAAAAAAGTGACTTAATATGCTGATTTTATAACTTATTCATATGCAAAAACCTAACCGGAAATTACTGAATCTTAATAGGATATTTCGTTTCGAACATACTGAAACCGGCTTCTTTTTTGGAGAACGTTTTTCAAGACCTTATTGTAAAACAAACATACTTTATAGGAGGTATGAAAATGAAATTCGTCCGCGTCGTTTTTTTTATACTGGCCATTTCCCTTTTTAATTACAGCGTCCCCCAAGCTGCGATTACCACATATACCGACTTGGCTACCTACCAGGCGGCACTTTCGGGTACCGAGGCAATTGAAGACTTCAACTCTGCCACTGTAGGAAATTTTGCTGATCCCATTAACGAGACCGGGTTCAATTACTTCCGCATTACCGGAAGTACGGATGGGGACAATGTCGGGATATTCCCTGGTACGGGTGGCGGCAACATTGACGCAACGCAGTACCTGGGTTGGAACGGCTCGGGTTCTGGGCCAACCTATAATTTTATCTTTAATGCCATTGTAACCGCATTTGCCTTTCAATGGCGAGATACTGACTTCTCTGACGTTTATGGACTGAGGGTAATCGTGAATAGCGTTCCCAGCGAGTGGAGTAACCCACCGTTTTTAACAAACACAGGCACGGGTTTCTTTGGTGTTATCTCCGATGATCCTTTTACGCAGGCGACCATTTACAACGTCGCTGGCGCTGCCGGTGGCCTCATCAATGACTTCGGTCTTGATAATTTTCGGATGGAACCTGTCTTGAGTGTCACGACGGACGCCGTCTCAAACATAGGAAGTTCCACTGCCACGACCGGAGGGGAGGTCACTGTCCACAATCCGTCTGCCAATCCGATATCGGCCCGCGGTGTATGCTGGAATACCACCGGCGCGCCCACTACAGCTGATCAGCATACCACAGACGGCTCTGGTGCGGGCACATTTACGAGTTCCCTGACAGGTCTTCTGCCCACATCAACCTACTTTGTTCGTGCTTATGCGGTCAGTGGTACCGTGGGGACGGCTTATGGCAATGAAGTCAATTTCACCACCACCACTGCGGCGGCCATCCCAACTCTTTCTGAATGGGGTATGATCATTTTCATGGGGCTATTATTGCTGAGTGCCATAGCGATTATAAAAAGGAGAAGAGTCTGACACTCTCCACGCAAAACACGAAACCGATAACAATCTTTGGATAAGGGACATATATAGAAGACAGAGATCAGTTCTTGTTCGGGGATGCAAAATAGGGGGCAGGGGTTTTGTTCGTGTTCAGTCTATTTAGTGGTCACTTGCAACCGGTAATCGTTATTTTTAACACTCAATAGTTTTAAGGAGTTGGAGGTGAAGGGTGCAAGATTTGCCACAGGGTAGGCAAGGCGATGTCTGTTATGGCTTTTTTCGTGGAGTTTTTCCTCTTATCAGTAAAACGTCAGACCTGATGGAACTGCATACTTTCAAACGGTAAACGGCGTTTAGTTGACTATATTCCATTTGACATCTCAATTGGTGTCCGGTAGATTTTACAAAAGTTTATTATATTAACTTTGATGCACTCGTAAAAAGCTCCGCTATGCCAAAACGTCGGCATTATAATGGGAAGGAAATCCAACCCTTTGTTTAAATAGGCGCAGTTGGCGTAATATCATATAATAACAGGGCGTTATAGCGAGCGTTTTTACTAAAATGACTTCCTTGGAAGTCTCCTCAGCCTGTCATTTCGAGTGAAACCAGAAATCTTTAAACCGTAACATGCTTAAAAGATAAGATTTCTCCCTATAGTCGAAATGACAAATTCGTCGGATTTGACTTTTTACAGGTTCATGAACGTTGACTTGCCTATTTTTTGTTTGCAGATAACATCGTTTATCGCGACAGGGGCATCGGATGAAAGATCAATCTGAAACAAACCAAGAATTCCTCGAAGAGGATACCTTATTAAAACAGAGAATCCAGGAACTGGAACAATCTGAATCAGAGTGCAAGTGGAGGAATTAGGGGGGACATAACATTTAATTCTTCAAAATAATTTTGTGATCTCATGCTTATGGGTCTCTAATAATATTAGATATTTCACCTAACCAACCGCTTCACCTGACCGCCTACAGCGGCAGGTGAGCTTAGCGTTCGCCGCAAGGAAAGAAGATGATTACATTCCAAGCACAACATATTGCCTGCGCTGAGGCAATGGGTGGAGAAATTCTCCAAGTCACTTTTGATTCTACAGACGTGGAGGATGAGCTCCAGCGTAAACATCCATATGTACTTGTCAGCCAGAATTTCGAGTTTGCTGATCCACCAACAATTAAGTGGTATGACGGCAAAGATTACGACGGAGGGGCAAAAATCCTCAAAATCGTCTTAGCGCAGACCAAGGTGAGAATAGATACTGACAAGGTTAATTTCTCTGTGTCAGAGCAGAAATACTCAGAGTTGGGGTCCTATCTGACTAGGATATTCCCCAAATGCGAGATCATAAATACGCCATAGCAAAGGCGAACCAGTAGATACCGTTCTTGCCAAGCAAAAGCTGGTTTATAATTTGGATCGTACTTTTTGCCGGATTTCAGGATCCCAAAAATAAGATGAACCAGTTTCCGCATTATCGCACAGACAATAACTTTCCCATTTTTACCTTTTTCTTTCAGGCGATTATAAAAAGCGATCATTACAGGATTGCATTGGTGAAGTGGACCCCAAGTCGACGACAAAATTGTAAAGATTTTGTAAAAAATATTGTCCCGTTGTTATAGATGGTATAAACGATAGGGCAGTGAAGCTGAATTAAAGGGTTGGGTGTCACGATGACGCATCAAGAAATTGTGTCTCCTAAAATGAAAATTCTAATTGTCGATGATGACAGGAAGTTGTGTCGGCTTGTAGCGGACTACCTTGAACCTATGGGGTACGATGTTGAGGCCGCCCACAACGGAGCCAAAGGGCTGGAAATGATTTTCAGCGGTAACTATCACGCCGTGATTCTCGATGTCATGATGCCGGGTATGGACGGGTTTGAGGTGTTGAAACGCGTGCGCAAGGAATCCGACATACCGGTCTTGATGCTCACTGCAAGGGGTGAAGAGACCGACAGGATCGTTGGACTCGAGATGGGAGCCGATGATTATCTACCCAAGACCTTCTCTTCGCGCGAGCTTTTAGCACGCCTGCGTGCCGTTACCCGCCGCTATGCCAGATCAGATCCGCCGGCGGCAAACGATGCTGAGGATAATGTATTGATATTTGGTGATCTGGAAATCGATACAGGCGCCCGAACGGCTCGTTTGGAGACAAAACCCCTGAACCTCACACCAGTTGAATACGATCTATTGATCCGCCTGGCCCAATCAGCCGGGCGGGTTCTGACACGGGATCAACTTTTAGATTCCATTGCCGGACGGGATTATGAGGTTTTCGACCGCTCCGTGGATGTCCATATCTCCTCGTTGCGGCGCAAGCTCGGAGACGATCCACGCAACCCCATCTTTATTCACACTGTTCGGACTGCAGGATATATGTTCAAGAGCCCGGGTAATCGGCAATGATGAAACCGCTTTCCTCTTTATTTGCAAAGATCCTGTCCTGGTTTTTTCTGAACCTGATCGTAGTGGCTGCAGCCTTGGCAGTGTTTTTCGCTTTCCAGCCCCAGGTAAATCTGCATGCTATTTTCGGTGATCAGGGATCTAACCGATTACGAACCGCCGGGATGTTGATTTCCCATGACCTGAATCAAGCGACTCGGGCAAACTGGTCTGATGTACTTTCCAGACATGCAGAGATTCACCAAGTGGATTTCATGCTTGTGTTTGAAGACGGATCTCGCTTTTCTTCAAAGGGTATGGATCTACCTCAAGAAGTAATAACAAGGGTGAGGGAGGTTCTGCGGCTCAAACCTCCACCAGGCCGATTCCCGCCGCCCCCTGTCTTCGACGATCCACAAAGACAACCGGGAAACCACGCTATTGATGATGCCGGTGACTTCCTGAAAACGGGGCCTATCGGAATAAGACCGCCCATGTACGCCGATGCCCATGGTAAAAGCCCCCATTTGATGATGCGAACGCGGCAGCCGACCCGCTACTGGTCTGGAATTCGAATCCGATTGTTCCTGGAACCGATGCACCCCCCGGTACCCGCCCTGTTTTTTGCTGTATCTAATTCCGTAACGGGTAACGGCTTTTTTTTCGACCCCCTTCCTTGGATCATCGTCGCGGCGGCGGTGATACTGATTTCAGTGTTGTTGTGGATACCGATGGTAAGAAACATCACGCGATCGCTTAGCCGCATGACCCTTGCAACTGAGGAAATTGCCAAAGGGAAATTTGATGTATCCATCCATGAACCAAGGGCCGATGAAATCGGACGCCTGGCGAGGGCAATAAACCACATGACCTCACGTTTGTTAGCTTTTGTAAAGGGTCAAAAACGATTTCTGGGGGATGTGGCCCATGAACTGGGCTCCCCCATCGCCCGAATTCAATTCGGCCTCGGTGCCTTGGAACAGCGGACTCAGGGGGAAACCCGGAATCGGGTGACCGACATAATGGAAGACGTTGACCAGATGTCCACACTGGTTGGTGAACTGCTCACTTTTTCGCGGGCCGAAATACAAGCAACGGCGGTCAAGCTGGAACCAACGGTCTTGCTTCCTGTCGTCGAAGCGGCGGTGAAGCGGGAGGTTCCACCGGAAGCGGATATTATCGTTCAAATAGATCCGGGGACCCGCGTTGTCGCATCTTCCGCACTTTTGACCCGCGCCCTTGCCAACCTGCTAAGAAATGTTGTCAAATACGCCGGAGAAGCTGGCCCAATTTATGTTTTCGCCGAAAAAAGAAAAGATGAGGTCGCAATAGAGGTCCGGGACACCGGCCCTGGCGTTTCTGAGGATCTCCTTGATCAACTTTTCGAACCTTTCTTTCGCCCTGAACCCTCCCGAAATCGAGATTCCGGCGGTGTCGGACTTGGACTGGCAATAGTAAAAACCTGCATAGAAACGTGCAACGGAACTGTTTCTGCCCGTAACCTTAAACCCAAAGGATTTGCAGTTACAATCACCTTAAAAGCTTGACATAAAATTGCACTGTTGAGGAGATATTAGCCTTTCCTTCCAACAAAACCTCGTGGGAAAGAAGCGCTCGAACTTCGCCATCATGTGCCATGCGGTGAACTCGCTCAACCACTTTTTAACCTCACTTTTGGTATATAAAGGGGTCCCGCTTTCCTTCTTCACGCAGCGTTGGAATGCACCTTGGTCCTTTTATGACGATGCGGCAGCCTCAGCAATCGTAGGTCTGATGATCCTCAGGGGGTGCCATTGAAATGGTCCAAGAGCTGTTCAAGGATAGCGAAGAGGGCAGGTACTGGCTCGTAGCCAGCTCATGAATACAATTCGTATCTTCTTGCCAAGGGGGTTGATGACGAGATAATCCACAGGGTATCTCGCTAACCATTTTCCCTGTGAATCCCCTCTACGAGTCTGAACTATTTGGGCGCAGTCTTATGACTTCTAATCTACTTTTATGATAACACTTACAGTAACTTAGTTCTCCGTTCTCACCAATTGGCGCAGATCCTCAATGGCTAGATAAAGAGAGGGTACGAGGATCAAGGTAATCAATGTTGCGAACAGCACTCCGAAACCGAGGGAAATTGCCATTGGGATCATGAATCGGGCCTGGCGCGAGGTTTCCAGGATGAGAGGTATCAACCCTCCAAAGGTGGTCAGGGAGGTTAACAGGATGGGTCGAAAACGGCTCACGGCTGCTGAAAGTATGGCGGCTCTGGGAAGTTCCCCAGTCTCTCGCTTACGGTTTGCAAAATCTATCAGCACGAGGGAATCGTTAACTACCACCCCGCTCAGAGCGACGATCCCGAACAGGCTCATCACGCTCAGGCTGTACCCCATGAGCATGTGGCCCAGGACGGCACCTACGATCCCGAAGGGGATACTCGCCATGATAATAACCGGCTGGATATAGCTCCTGAATGGAACGGCGAGAAGTGCATACACCACCAGCATGGCCATAATCAGACCCAGAAACAGGCTCTTCATACTCTCCGTCATATCCGCCTGCCGCCCTTCAAACCCATAGCTAAGACCTGAATACCTGTCCATGATTTCGGGAAGCGTGGTGACTTTAAGGGAATCCAGAATTCTGCCCGCTTCACTGGGAGGGGTTACATCCGCGGTCACCGTGACTACTCGACGCCCGTTTCTTCGGTCTATGGAAGTATATGCGTGCCCCCTGTCCACGTTTACCACTTCACGGAGCGGTACCTCGGTTCCTGAAGGGGTACGAAGCATCAGTTCTTCCAGGTTGTATTCAGAGACACGCTCATTCTCCGGCAGGCGTACCATGACCTTGATCTCATTTCTGCCTCGCTGCTGGCGGAGCACTTCGGCACCGTAAAAGGAGTTTCTGACCTGCTTTGCGACCTCCCTGGCACTCAGCCCGACGCTCCTCCCTTCGGGACGAATTGTAAAGTCTATCTGTTGCTTGCCCGGTGAAAACCCGTCATCGATATCCTTGACCTTCGGAAAGTAATGCAGGGCTTCGGCCAGATCAGCGCTTGCGGATTCCAGTACGGAAAGATCGCGATGACTCAACTCAACGCTAAGAGCGCCCCTCGAACCCGGTCCTCCCCCATAGGACTTGAATATAAGCGATTCCAGCCCTGCTATGTCACCCACCTGCTCACGCCAGCGTTTTACGAAATCCCCGGTTTCCATGGGGCGCTCATCTGGGGGCGTAAGAAAGACTCTCACACGGGCGAGGTGTCCACCAGAGGATCCACTTGCTCCTCTCCCGATTTCGGCGAAAATGCCCTGAACCAGTCTGTTGCCTCCGTTTTTCTTAGTGATTTGCTGAGCTGCATCAACCAGGATAGATTGTATGGCCTCGGTTTTTTCGACGGGTGAACCGTAAGGCAGGGCCACCTCGGCCTGGGCGAAATCCGCTTCAATCCGTTCCATCAGGGTCATTCCTATACGCCCGCTTTGCACATAGGAGAGGGTGAGTATGAGCACCGCCAAGCCAAGGGCGAGGGTCAGGTAACGGTAAGAAAGTGTCCGATCCAGAAACGGCGCGTATACCGTTTTTATCATGCGGATAAGCGCTTTGCTGAAACGCTGTTGTTGCCGGTGAAACCATGCCGCCGGTCCCCGACGGTTTCTTTCTCTTTGATGTCCGAGATGAGCCGGCAGGATAAAGAGGCTTTCCACGAGGGAAATTAGAAATACCGTAATTACCACTACGGGAATTGCCCGAAAAATCTTTCCAATAGTTCCCGGAATAAAGTACAGGGGCATGAAAGTTACGATATTAGTCAGAATACTGAAGATGACGGGTCGCGCCACCTCGCGTACTCCTTCTATTGCTGCTTTCATGCACGGATATCCCTGCTGCCGATATTTATAGACATTTTCCCCCACCACAATGGCATCGTCCACCACAATCCCCAGCGCGACGATAAATGCAAAAGTGGACATCATGTTGATGCTCACACCTAGGAGAGGCAGGAATAATAATGAACCGAGAAAGGATATGGGGATCCCCATAGTTACCCAGAAGGCCAGACGGGCTTCCAGAAAAACCCCTAGCAGTACCATTACCAGGATCAGCCCGAGGTATCCGTTTCTCAGAAGCAGATTCAGCCGCTGGCGATAATGATCTGCTCGGTCATTCACGGTCGCAACCTCGATCCCCGGTGGCAAGGTCTCGCGAAGAGTCTCTATCTGTTCCAGTACCGCATCAGCAACCGATATGGGCGTCTGATCTCCTACCCGATACACGTCTATTATCACCGCGGGCTTTCCGTTATAGGTGGCATAGGTATCCGTATCCTCAAACCCGTCCATCACCGTTGCTATATCTTCGAGCAGCACCTGTGTTCCATCGTTGGAAGAGATAATGGGTATCCGGGCAAACTCATCTCCATAATCACGGCGCTCCTTCATTCGCACCAGAATCTCTCCTCCGGAGGTTTTGATGCCCCCTCCCGGAAGTTCAACCGCAGCCTCCCGTACCTTTTGCGCCACCTCTTCCAGGGTAAAGTTGTAGCTTCTCAGTTTTTCCTGTGGCACTTCAATGCTGATCTCAAGGGGGCGAACACCGGATAGATCCACTTGGGTAATCTCCGGATCCTGCAAGAACTGATCGCGGGCCTGCTCTGCCACCTCGCGCAAGATCCGTTGGTTCTGGTCTCCGTATAATACTACTGAAATAACCTCCCTACGTCGTGACAGGATAGTTACCTGAGGTTCTTCTGCTTCATCGGGAAAGGATCCTATACGATCCACCTCACTCTTGATATCCTGAGCGAGTTTTTCCAGATCGGAGCCAGAGACGACCTCAACGGTTACGGTCGCGGCACCTTCCCTGGCGCGGGATGTAATTTCACTTACGTCATCCAGCCCGGAAACGGCCTCTTCCAAGGCCAGAACAATCCCCTGTTCCACCTCTTCCGGGCTTGCACCGGAGTAGGGGACGGTTACAGTCACATAATCCATCTCAAAATCAGGAAACAACTCCTGCTTAATCTGCATCCCAAAGATCAGTCCTCCCACCAGCAGGACAAGCATCAGCAGGTTGGCCGCAACGGAATTACCGGCCATCCAGACCAGCGGGCCACGTCTGTTATTGTTCTTTTCGTTCGTTTCCATGCTATATGTCTTTCCTATTTCTCAGAAGATTCTTCTGATTGTGACCGCTCAGTAAGCGATTCAGGAACATCACTCGATGACTGAGCAATACGGAGATACATTTTGTCAACAGGTGCTGCCAGATCGGAGATGATCAGGTGTTCCCCCTCTTTAACTCCGGTTTTTACCAGAACTGTCTGTGTGTCCCGCCAGACGATATCAACTTCTCTAATATAGAGCCTTCCGTCATCTCCGCAGATCCACACCTTTGTGTTATCCCGCAGAGCGGCACGCGGAATGCGGAATACATCGTCGAGTTCACGCCCCTGGATCTCAACCCTGACATACTGACCTATCAGGAGAGGGGAGTGCTTTGCTTTTGGGGTTTTCAGGTTCAGGGGATCTTTGACCGAGACCAGAACACGCGCCATGCGCCCCTCTGCTTCCAGGTCGCTGAGCAGCTTTATCACCGTGCCGGTGCGCTCGTCAGGCGTTTCCAGATCGTTGCCGTAGCTGATACGCACCTCAGAGCCCTTATCTCCATTCTTGCGGGGTATGGTAATCCATTTCAGGCGATCGACCGGGATGGAGACCTGAATCCGGTACTCATCGGTTCCCACCAGCTCAGCGAGCTGATCATTAATGGAAACCTGAGAACCGAGGTCCACATTTTTAGCGCGAATGATCGAGTTAAATGGAGCGCTGAGAGCGGTACGCGCCAGATTCAGGCTGGCCTGCTTAAGTACCGCCTGTGCCGCGGCCAGATCCGCCTTTGCTTTTTCAAGATGAGGTTTGCGCAGTGCCAGCTCACCATCCCGGGCACCTGTCAGCGTTTCGCCGTTAAGCAGTTCCCATTCTCGCTGTGCTACTTTCTGCTGTCCCAGCTCAAGTTTCAGCTCGTAGGTGGCGTTGATGACCTGGCTTTGTTCTTCTTCCACGGCCAGCTTGTAGTCTTCCGGGTCAATCCGGAGTAGCTGGGCTTCTTTTTTAACAAACCCACCCTCCATGAAGTCGGGATGAATCGCCACGATTTCACCGGATACGCGTGTCTTGAGGGCGATCTCCCGGGCGGGGATAACGGTGCCCATGGCAGGCACAATAACCGTTTCGCTGGATCGATTAACTGTTTCGATCTGAACCAGGGGAGCCTCCTTTGCCGGCTGTTTTTTCCCGGCCGTTGGACTGGTAGCGTTGATATACGATGCCCCGGCAATAGCTACGACCAGAATCAACAATGGAAGCAGCGCCTTGAGTGCTATTCGGACCCACCTGGCGTGTGGCGCAGAGTGTTGCTCCGGTCTTTCTTTCTCCATGGATACTGTTTTCATATGCGTATCATCCTTCATTGTTTATTTGTCATTTTGTTTCAGTTATTTAAAATTTTGCATCAGGTTTCAAGCCGTCCGTCCATGTGCCGCCCAAGGCACGATGAAGGTTCACCCGATAGATAAGCAGTTCCGTATGCCGCTGGATCAGATCCCGTTCAAGGCCTTGAACCGAGAGCAACTGGGTGAGCACCGGCAGGTAGTCATTGAGTCCTTTAAGATATCGATCGCGGGCCTGATTGAGCGCTTCGCGGGCAACGGCAATTTCAGCCTCGAGGGCCTTGATGTGCTGTCGCTGCTTCTCCTCGCTAACCAGGGCATCTTCAACCTCCTTTACGGCGGTTACCACGGTTCGGTGATATGCGGATAATTGTTCATCTACAACAGCCCTTGTCCGATCCACTTCGGCGGCCAGTCGATTTCCGTCAAAGATTGGCGCGGTGAGATTTGCCGCGAGACTGAGCAGCCAGTTATTAAACAACATGCTCCATTCCCCGGACCCGTAACTCGCTGAGGCAGTCAAGCTGATACGGGGTAGCCGGTTTGCGCGGGCGGCCGCCACCTGCCAATCCGCAGCGTACAGTCGCAAACCTGCCGATCGGATATCGGGTCTTGAGGAGAGTAAATCAGCGGGCAACCCCGTTGCGGGGATCGAGACAGGAAGCGGCAATGTATTCCTGGTAATCTTAACAGGTGTTTGCGGAGGTTTGCCAAGCAGCAAGGTCAGTTCATGCATGAATAATAGCTCCTGTGCCTCTATGAGGGGTATCCGGGCCCCGACCTGTTCGACTATCTGTCTCTGCTGATACACATCCAGCGCGGATACCATGGCATTTTGAAACCGAAGCTCCACCAGTTCCAGATAGGTCTTGTTGATTTGAAGCTGCTTTTCCAGAAGCGCTTTCTGAATTCTTTGGGAGATAATATTCGCCCACCGATTGGTAACCTCGGAAGCCACCGTCATGGCAGCTGCATTCACATCTTCCCGCGTGGCGGGAACATCCAGCCTCGCGGCCTCACGCCCGGAACGAACACGCCCCCAGAGATCCAGCTCATAGGAACTGATCAGACCGAGAGAGTAATCCTTGATTGTCTGGGTATTTGCTGATCCGTTCTCCGTTCGCTTGCGTCCCTGGGATGCGCCGGCAGTGCCGGCGAGATCAGGATAGATCCCCGATCCTGCCTGAACCGCCAAGGCCCGTGCCTGATCTAAACGCGCCCAGGCTGCTTGAATGGAAAAATTTCCGGATAATGCTTCCTCTACGAGAGCGTTGAGTTCCCGGTCATTAAATACCTCCCACCATCGTTCAGGGCTCTCTTCCTCCGTAGTGTAGAGGGAAAAGGTTTCTGGAAATTCATTTTCAGGATTGTTCCGGACCTGGGCCTTAAAGGTGGTGCACGATGATGCATAAAAAACGAGCAGCATAAACACTATCAGGGTTTTCAGATGATGCTTCATGATTTGTTTCCTTTAGTCGAACTCTTAATCTCCCCGATACCGGCCAGAGAAAAGAGGGTAATATGCTGTGTTAAGGTTTCTGTTTGTCTTGATCTGAACCTGTTGTTGTCCCCAGGTTTGTTAAAATCCAGTAGAAGACATTAACTTATCACGTTCGAGGCGCACAAATGGCACTGTTCCTGAGACCCGCTTCCATCAAATAAATCCCTCACGATCCCTTCGAGCAACTCCCATTCAGGGCAGATTGCCCGCTCAATAATCGCCGGGGTTGGCTCTGGAATATCACTGGCCATCAACCGCTGAAAATGACCGGCCGGACCCTTACTGAGCCGCCTTTTGAGCATCCCCGAAATAAAGACGCAGAGGCGCTTTTAAGAAGGCGCTGTTTGGTACCTCTTGGTGGATTATCTTGTGTTTGCATATTTAAATTCATTATTTGAAACAGACATTCAATTGTCTTTATCTACTAAGACGCACAACTCTGATAAAAGGCTACAAGAGAAGATTGGTGAAGAGAACTTTTTGTAATTCTTTTGTGTTCTGATACAGGGCATTTATGTCCCCAAGAGAAGTAGCATCCAAGCTATTATTTAATCAATACAGCTAGCTATAACCTCCATCCGCTCTCCGAAAAGTGCAGAAATGGTGTGCTAAAGTTGAGTCCACAATAAAATGTTTTCTCAGGCCCTGAAAATAGTAAACGCGCCGATAGCGATAAAGCCGATACCTGCAATTATGGAAAGATATTTCTCGCTAATATAATCGGAAATAAAACTGCCTGCAAGGACACCGATTGCCGATGCAACGATGAGGGCCAGAGACGCACCCAGGAACACGGTCAGCTTGCTCACGCCCTTGTCCGTCGCAAAGAGCATGGTGGCCAGCTGCGTCTTGTCGCCGAGTTCAGCGATAAAGACAGCGGAAAACACAACAGAGAGGGCTTTCAGATCCACAATGTTTCTCCTTGTTCAGTCACTCGAAAGTGCCATGAAAAATTGAATTATGTACCAGAACAGAAGGGCGACAGACGCGAACAATGACAGCGCGGTCGCAACATGCCGAAATTAACTATAACTAACCAGGAAATGATCCTTTTTCTTTAATATCAAACTGAGAGTCTTCTGACAACTCATATCTCATTTTCTATGATATACTCACCCGAATGGTTTTTCATGCCTTTCCCGGAAAACCGTATCTTGTGGTTTCAGCAAAAATGTACTACAGAAACGGTATGTAAACCGGTTTCACAAATCAGCATCACAGGAGTTTAACAACTATGACAATCTCTCGAAAAGTCGAAGGTTTTATGTCAAAGTCTTCCTGGATAAGGAGGATGTTTGAAGATGGGATAAAGATGAAGGAAAAATATGGCGTGGAGAACGTGTTCGACTTCAGTCTCGGAAATCCCAACGTTGCTCCACCTGACAGGTTCAGAGAACTGCTGGCGGAGATTGCGGGAGAGAGCACGCCGGGTGTCCACAAGTACATGCCGAATGTCGGTTACGCGCGGACGAGGGCTGAAATCGCGGCGCATCTTTCTGGTGAGCATTCGGTGGTCCTGTCTCCGGAACATGTTGTTATGACTTGCGGAGCTGGAGGAGCGTTGAATGTTGTATTTAAAACGCTTCTTGATCCGGGGGAAGAGGTCATCATACTGAAGCCGTTTTTTGCTGAATACACCTTTTATGTGGATAACCATGGCGGCGTTCCTGTATTTGTGGAGACAAATGAGGACTTTTCCCTGAATCTGGATGCCATTGAGACAGCTGTAACAGAGAAAACAAAGATAATTTTGATCAACTCTCCTAATAATCCCACCGGAAGGGTGTATGATGAGGAATCCATAAAGGATCTTTCGATGCTTATCGAGAGAAAAGAAAGGGAGTATGGTAAAGAAATATATCTTGTTTCTGATGAACCTTACAGCGCTATAGCTTACGATGGAATAAAAGTTCCAGGCATTCTTGGAGCCTGCAAGAACAGCATAATAGTCACGTCATATTCAAAGAGCCTGTCCATTCCGGGTGAAAGGATCGGCTATATAGCTCTTAACCCTGGGATATCTGATATTGACAAGCTTGTCGGGGGGATTGCTTTGTGCAACAGGATACTCGGTTTTGTGAACGCCCCGGCGTTTATGCAGAGAATCATAGAGCGGATGCAGGGAATATATGTCGATGTCGAGCACTACAGAAGAAAACGAGACCTGCTGTGTGACGGCTTGTGGAAAGCGGGGTTTGAGTTTGAAAAGCCTGATGGTGCTTTTTATCTCTTTCCCAGAACGCCGATAGACGATGATGTGGAATTTGTCCGCGCGTTGCAGGAGAAAAATATCCTTGTTGTCCCCGGGAGTGGATTCGGGGGCCCCGGACATATCCGTATCTCCTACTGCGTTGACGATTCTACGATTATAAACTCGATGGATGGGTTTGAGGAAGTTATGAGAAAGTACAAGAACTGTTAGTAAGTTAGAAATTATTTTCTGCATTTTTTGGCAGAAAATAATTTTGTTAACGCATTTATCCCGTTTATCGGGGTTAGGAGTGTTTCAAATGGAAGAACACCGACCATGGGGATATTATCAGGTACTTTCTGATGAAGCGGATCACAAGGTGAAAAGGATCGTTGTCTATCCCGGCAAACGCCTGAGTCTCCAGAGACACAGCCGTCGTGATGAGCACTGGTATCTGCTGGGCGGAGGGGGTATTGTCACCATCGGCAGTGAAGATCTGCATGTAAAAAGAGGACAATCGGTGGATATTCCCAGGGGCACATTACATCGTATGACGAATTCCGGGACGGAGCCTGTAATTTTTATAGAAGTGCAGACAGGCGATTATTTTGGTGAAGACGATATCGAGCGGGTTGAAGATGATTACGGACGGATCTAAATCGAACGGTTGATATGGAAACTGTAAAGATTACCATACTTGGATCGGGAACATGTGTTCCATCTCTCGTGCGTAGTTCGTGCTCTGTACTGATGGAGATGGGTGGCGCGAGACTCGTGTTTGACATGGGTATCGGCACGATGAGGCGGCTCCTCGAATCGGGCACCACGATAGGTGAGGTATCTCATATTTTTTTCAGTCACCTTCATCCTGACCATACCGGTGAACTGGTTAATTTTCTCTTCGCGAGCAAGTATCCGGAGGGGAGCCGGAGGCGCGACAGAGTCAGAATCACAGCCGCCGCGGGATTTATGGATTTTTATGAAAGGTTGAGGGCTGTGTATGGGCAGTGGATTGAACTGGAAGAGGGAATTGTGGATATTCTTGAGATGAGTAATTCAAGCCCGGATTCCATGCCGCTCGGTTTTGCGGCTATAAAAACCCTTCCCATGGCACATATAGAAAGCAGCATCGGTTACCGTGTTACGACACCTGACAATATATCCATTGTTTATACAGGGGATACCGATTACTGTGAAAACGCTGTAAGGCTCGCTATGGATGCCGATTTACTTATATGTGAGTCGTCGTTTCCCGATGAGCTGAAGGTTGACGGCCATCTGACACCCTCGCTCGCGGGCAGGATTGCCTCTGAGGCACGTGTGAAGAATCTTGTCCTCACGCATTTTTACCCTGAGTGCGAAGGGGCTGATATCGAGTTACAATGTCGAAAAACATACGACGGCAGGCTTGTGTGTGCCGAAGACCTCATGCAAATTGAGATTGCGGAGGGATGCCAACAATGCATGTACCGGGGTGAACTGTGATGAAGAGACAACTGCCGTTACATAAGACCAAAATAATCTGTACGATCGGTCCCGCCTCGCAGTCTGAAACGGTCCTCTACGATATGATGCGCAGGGGGATGACCATTGCCCGAATCAACTTTGCCCACGGTACCTTGGAAGAGCACCGGCAGACCATTGCCTCCATACGGGTAGTGGCGGATAGGCTTGGCAGGCGCTGCCCCATCCTTGTTGATCTGCCCGGCCCGAAGATTCGGGTCGGCAAACTGGAAACGGAACCGCTGCTTCTCACGAAGAAAACAGAGGTTACGTTGACCACCAGGGACGTTTTGGGCACACCTACCACTATCCCCGTAACGTATCGGAGGCTCCCCGAAAGCGTCTCACCGGGGAGTGTTATCTATCTTAATGATGGTTTCATCTCCATGGAAGTGATAGCGGTCTTGGACGATGATGTCTTATGTATGGTGACGATGGGAGGACAGCTCCTATCCGGAAAGGGTCTCAATCTTCCCGGGGCAAAGATCTTTATGGATCCCGTTACCGAACGGGACCTCGAACTGATGGAGTTTGCGCTCGGGGAGGGTATAACCACCTTCAGTATCTCTTTCGTCGAAACGGCAGATGATATACTCCGAGCAAAAATGTTTGCCCGGGAAAAGGGCAGGGAAGTTTATATTATAGCAAAGATCGAAAGAGCGGCTGCCGTGGAGAATATCGATGAAATTCTTGAGGTCGCGGATGCCATTATGATTGCCCGAGGGGATCTGGGAGTCGAAATTCCCATCGAAGAGGTCCCCATTGTCCAGAAGCAGTTGATTCGAAAGGCCAACCTCTCCTGCCGTCCCGTTATCACGGCGACGCAAATGCTGGAATCCATGATCGACAACACCCGTCCCACCAGGGCGGAGGTGACCGATGTCGCCAATGCCATTCTGGACGGTACTGATGTTGTTATGATGTCTGAGGAGACGGCAATCGGCCAGTACCCCGTCGAGGCCGTTGAGGTCATGGCACGGGTTGCGATTGCCCTGGAACAGCAGCGGCACATGATACGGTCATCCATTTTTCTTCAGGAGCAGTTAAAGGAAGAACTGTTCAACCGCCAGATAACCGTTCCAGACACCGTTTCGCTGAATGTTTCAGAGGCGGTTCGGGCGCTGGGTTGCCCCTTTGTGCTGACGGCTACTTCAGGGGGGATGACGGCGCGGCGCGTGTCGAGATTCAAGCCTGACGGCTGGATTATAGCCTGCAATAACGATGAACGGATCTGCGATTTTCTCCGGTTTTCATATGGCGTTTTCCCCATGCTTATGGACACCGGCACCCGGAAATGGTACCAGCGACCGATAAGTCTTCTCAAGAATTCAGGGCTCATACGAAGGGGAGACAGGGTTATCCTGACGGAGGGCAAGTTCTCAGGCACGACGGGGGGAACCGACTCATTAGGGATTATTACGATCTCATAATCTCTTCGTGAACGAGGTACGAATTGCGTAAGACTTGGCGGTTGTGAAGGAGATACTGCGTTACACTATAATGGCGGTATGCAACTTAGATATCTTCAAACTGGCCGAGTTCAACATTTTTCCTGACCCTGCCAGAATCAAAAATCCGTCCGTTCATCGCGATGTATATACCCGGTGGCAACAATTGGACTGCGGCTATGGCACATCCGATATTGAATTCCGCGTCACTCGATCTGAATCTTGCCGGTTCCATCGATCCGGTAAGAACTATTACTTTGTCCGGCACTGATCGCAGTATTTCCGCGGTTTGCACCATGGTATCAGTTCCGTGCGTGATCACAATGTACTGGTGTTTTTCTTCTGCCACTTTGCCAAGAATTGTTTGACGTTCCTCATCAGTGATGTCCAGGCTGTCTTTTCTGAGGATGGATTCACATTCGTATTCAAAACCGGCATTTACTTCCTTCAATATCTCGAAGAGACGAGAATCTCCTATCTGATAGTCGTTTTTCCTGTCGAAATACACCTTGTCTATTGTGCCTCCAACTGTGAAAAATTTGATCTTCATGATTTGCACCCGGATGTTTTTTCTAATGGAGATAATAACAGGTAAATCGATTTGTCAAGGTGAAAGGTTTGCGCAGACAATGTAAAAAAGGCGTCCCATTCTGCAGGAGACGCCTTTTCTGTATTTGTAATACCTGGGATATTACTAATTCTGGAGATCAGCAGCCAATTGCACAAGAGTCGCAACCTGATCATCAGGTACACGGCCACGCACGATAGCACGACACACACCATCTTTGTCTATAAGTATCGCGTTCGCGCTGTCTTCCTTGAGCCCCCACGCATTCCTTAGCGACGCGTCATAATCAAAAAGGATAACGGTATTGTACTTCTTTGCTTTCTTGCCGCCAATTACCTTAATAAGTGCGTCCGGTTTCCATGATGCCTTGCAGTCGGCAATTCCAATTCCCTTGTAAGTGGTATCTTTAAGAAGTCCGTCATCTTTTGCCTTTTTCATTGCATCAGTGAAATGCTCATTCAAGTCGCTTTCGTCCGGATCATTATAATTAACCAGAAGTACCTTGCCCGCCCAGGTTTGCATTGTAAAGAGCTTGCTGTCCGCATCTGCGAGTGACCAGTCTGAAGCCTTGTCTCCTACCTTTAAATCACCCGCGATCGCGCCTGAAACTGTCCATAACAACACCAGCAAAACTGTAAAAAATATCTTTTTCATCTCGTCCCCTCCTTTTTAATTAAAAACATGAAAAACTATAGGGCAGCAGAGACCGCGTGTCAATGGAAATAAGACATCTCCACCAATAATTTATTGTATCATAGAATCATTGTCTTGCAGTTATGGTTTGTTGATCCAGACAGCCGTCTAAGCCGTTCTTTTGATAATATAGATTCTGAGTCGGTCTATTACGTTTTTGGCCTCATCTCCTATCTTTTCGATGAACCTCGCGAAGTCTCGGAGATGTATTTTGTGGCTCAATCTCAAGATCTCGACGCAGATCTGCCACCCCTTCTCAATACCTGATCTCGAAATCCTCAAGTTTGTTCACAGGCGGTTCTTCCGCAATTTCCACCCCTTTTACATTGGCAAAACGGGGCCCCTTTTTACACCAGACTATCATTTTCCCGACATCATTTTCGCTGCCTTCGAAGACGGCCTCGACCCTATTGTCGTATAAATTTCTCACCCAGCCTTTGAGACCTAATTCTAACGCCTGTTTTTTTGTTTCCGCCCTGAAGAATACCCCCTGGACTTTACCTGTAATGAAGACGTGAACTCTTTGTGTGGCTGTTTCGCGTGAATCCTGCAACTCATCCGAATCCCGGCAACTTTTCATCACCCCTTATCCCTCACTCCCTGCCCTGTAATTTCCAGAAATTCCTCTTCAGCAAGAACAGGTATATTCAGGTCCCGGGCCTTATCCAGCTTGGAACCGGGGGATGCGCCGGCGATCACGTAATCAGTGCTCTTTGTTACAGAAGATGAAACATTTCCTCCGAGGGATTCAATAAGTTCTTTTGCCTTGTTTCTCGAAAATTTTTCTAGCGTTCCAGTAAGAACGAAGGTCTTTCCCGAAAAACCCCCGGATGCTGTATAGCCTTCTCTCGGTTTGACCCCGGCTTTTCTGAGTCTTTCCAAGGTCTTAAGATTGGATGGTTCCCGGAAGAATGTGGTGATACTGCCGGCAATTTCAGGCCCGACTTCCTTTATAGATAAAAAGGTTTCTTCACTTGCGTTCATTATATTATCCAGTGTCGCAAACCTGCGTGCCAGTATTTTCGAGATATACTCGCCTGTGTGTCTTATACCCAGGGAGAATATAAATTTCTCCAGGGGAGGGTCCTTGGACTTCTCCAATGAAGACAGCAGGTTGCGGGCGGATACATTGCCCATCCTCTCAAGACCAGTCAGGTCATTTTCAGTAAGGTAGTAGAGATCGGCTGGATCACTGATGATTCCACGTTCATACATCTGTGATATCAGTTTTTCTCCAAGACCATCTATATTCATGCCGTCCCTGGAGACAAAATGCGTTATATTTTCCCTGATCTGTGCAGGACAATCAAGATTGATGCATCTGTACGCGGACTCGCCTTCGAGACGCACTACCCTTGAGCCGCATACCGGGCATATGTCTGGTATCCTGAAAGGTTTTTCACTGCCTCTTGCAGAAGGTTCTACGGTTTTTACTATCTCCGGTATAACGTCTCCGGCCCTCTGCACTATTACAGTATCCCCGATATGGATATTCTTTTTGTCTATTTCATCCTGATTATGTAAGGTTGCTCGACTGACCATCACGCCCGCGACACGAACCGGTTTCATCAGTGCGACAGGTGTAAGGACGCCTGTCCTGCCGACCTGAATGATAATGTCTTCAACGATTGTTGTGGCCTGTGACGCCGCAAACTTGCAGGCAATGGCCCACCTGGGACTTCTCGAAACGGCTCCGAGACGACTGCGGATATCCATTGAATCAACTTTGATAACAGTGCCGTCGATCTCGTAGGGAAGTTCTTTCCGGATGGCGGCCATTTCCCGGTGATAGGCTATGCAATCGTTGATATTTTCTGATTTTCGTATGTGAGGATTTACAGGAAATCCCCAGCCGGTAAGGCCTTGTAATAGATCCCAGTGTGTCCGGAATCCCGATAGATCAGGATTGACGAATCCCATAGCATAGCAGAATATTGCGAGAGGTCTCTTTGCGGTAATCCTTGAATCAAGCTGGCGGAGCGAACCGGCCGCGGCATTTCTGGGATTCGCAAAGGGGCTGTCGCCGCCCGCTATTCTCTGTATGTTGAGTTCTTTGAAGGCATCGGTTCCTATGTAAACTTCTCCGCGTATCTCGATCAGGTCGGGAATTGGCGGGGCACTGGCGGATCTCATCTTCAGCGGTATTGAATGTATTGTTCTGAGATTCTGAGTGATGTCTTCTCCGATGGCCCCATCTCCCCTTGTTGATCCGGATTTGAGGAGGCTATTTTCATACACCAGGTTAACCCCTATGCCATCAAGTTTTGGTTCAGCCACAAAGGATATATCTTCTTGTGTGCCCATGAGGCGCTTAATACGTTCGTCGAACGATGTAATTTCCTCTTCGGAGAAGGCATTGGAAAGACTCAGCATAGGAGACAAATGAGGAAGACTATCAAACTTCTGAAGAGGGGCGGCTCCCACGCGCTGAGTGGGCGACGCGCTTATATCAATATGCCCGGCGTACAGGTTTTCAAGCGCGATCAATTCCCGCATCAGGTGATCGTATTCGGAGTCGGATATCTCCGGATCATCCAACTGGTAATAGCGTCTATTATGATAGTTGATCAGATCCCGAAGTTCTTCTATCTTTTTTATCGCTGTCTTTTCTTCCATTATTTTATTCGCTTGAGATATGGTGCGGTATCCGAGGATGCCTTTTTGTTTTGAGAGGCTTTATTTTGTCGATTGATGATCTCTTTATTGAAGATGTTGTTCTTTACCTTCACCGAGTTTATGATGAAAAAAATGATAGCTGCTTTTTCCCACTCCTCTGTTGCGTCGAAATCTTCCAGTCTAGTCTTGTATTTTTCCCATAGACTGCTAAGCGATGCTTCGTCAAGAGCGAGTATTCTTTCGGCTATATTGTTCAGTGCTTTTTCAATCATAATCAAACTCGCAAAAATAGATTTCAGGAAGATATTAACTATACACTGGTAAAATGTCAAACCAAAAGCTGTAAAATAACTCTTGTCTTTTTTTTGTAGATATAATAGAAAATCAGGTATTGCTGATTATGAAAATAGGCGTTATTTCCGACACTCATCTTAATGTTTCAAACGACAGACTTGAAAAGATCGTAGAGGATTATTTTCGTGATGTTAGCTTAATCCTGCATGCGGGCGATATAGTCGAGCTGGATGTCCTCAATGTTTTCAGAGGTATAGATGTATGTGCCGTTAGTGGAAATATGGATCACGATTCGGTTAGGGAGGTGTTTCCCGAAAAACGGATATTGGAGATTGAAGGACGAAGAATAGGCTTGATACATGGCTGGGGATCTCCATTCGGTTTGGAAGAGAAAATAATGCGGGAATTTGAGAATGTTGAGTGTATAGTGTATGGTCATACACATCGGGTCATGAATGAAATAAGAGACGATGTGTTGCTCTTCAACCCCGGATCACCTACAGATCGTAGATTCACCAGATACAATTCAGTAGGGATACTGGATGTTGAAAAAGAGATAACAGGAAATATTATATATCTGGAAGATTAGGACAGGACATTGGCTAATGGATAGCATAATGGCTCCCGGAAGAATGGAGTATATTAAGGGTATAAAGCAGAAAGGGTGCATTTTTTGCGAGGGCTCTGCCAGGGAGGAAAATCTCATATTACATGATGGAACGTCCTGTTATGTCATGATGAATAAATACCCCTATTCTTCCGGACATTTGTTAGTGATTCCTTTCAGGCATATTTGTACTATAGAAGAAACGAACGCCGAAGAAAAGCTGGAGATGATGGAACTCACCGGTATGTGCGTGAGAATCCTGAAAAACGCGATTGATCCGGAAGGTTTCAACATAGGGATGAATCTCGGAAAGGTAGCAGGTGCCGGTGTTGATGATCATCTGCACATACATATTGTTCCCAGGTGGCTGGGTGATACCAATTTCGCTACGGTACTGGGAGAGGTCAGGGTCATTCCAGAGGACATTGCAAAGACCCGGAATACTTTATTGCCTTATTTCCTAGGAAGAGAGGAGATGTAGAATGAAGCTTCTTTATACGATTATTGTAACATTAATTTTGTTGTTTATCATTACCTTTTCGCTGGTAAATACCAGCCTTGTTCAGCTCAAATACTACGGCTTCATAGACGTGAGTATGGCTGCTTATATGCTGATCTTTATATCTTTTGGTGTGGGTGTAATATTCGCCGGATTTATGGGAATAGTGGAGAGGCTGAGACTTTCCGGGGAAGTTAAAAAGCTGAAAAAGAAGATTAAGACGCTGGAGAAAAAGATGCCGATCGAAAACATACCTGCTGTTCAGGATGCCAAAGCTGAAGAAACGACAGGTAGATGGAATTCATAAGAGAATCAGGGGAATTGCCCGCCGCAATCCGATGTATCCCCCTTTAGCTTTTCTATTGTGTGTTTCAGGGCAGGAAGAAGAACTGCCAGGTTTTCCCTGGCACCTCTCGGGCTTCCGGGTAGATTAATGATAAGAGATTGTCCCCTTATCCCCGTTACAGCCCTTGATATCATTGCATGAGGTGTCTTGCTCATACTTTCTCTTCTCATGGCTTCTGCCATGCCTGGGAGTTCCTTTTCTATTATTTCCAAGGTTGCATCGGGCGTGACATCACGTGGGCTTACGCCGGTTCCTCCGGTTGTTATAATCAGATCCAGATTCTTTTTATCCGTATACTCTATTAGCCTGCCTTTTATGATATCTTTTTCATCGGGAACTATTTCGTAGTCGGCAATCCGGATATCGATATCGACCAGCATGCGAATAATTTCCCTGCCACTTATGTCCTCCCTCTCGCCGCGGGAACCCTTGTCACTTACTGTTATGACTCCACCGGTAATCAAAGCGCCTGTTTCCTTATGGTTAAACATTTAAAATTTAAGATTAATAATTATTGTTCTTCCTTTTTCGACTCAGCGATTACCTTTTCCTGCAGGTGCGCGGGGAGTTCTTCGTAGTGAGAAATCTCGTAAGAGAAGGTGCCTCTGCCGCTGGTAATCGATGTAAGATCAGGCGCGTATGAAAGAATTTCAGCTAGTGGAACCTGTCCTTTGATGACTTGGTTCGATCCCTCTTTGTCCATACCCATCACACGTCCCCGTCTGCTGTTAAGATCGCCGATTACATCTCCCATATATTCATCGGGTATTTCAATGCTGATGTCGGCTATCGGTTCCAGGAGTGTTGGTTGGCACTCCTGGAATCCCTTCTTAAAGCCCATGGAACCCGCTATTTTAAATGCCATTTCGGAAGAATCCACGGTATGGTACGAACCATCGACAAGTGAAACTCTGATATCAACGATAGGATAGCCGGCCAGAAGACCTTCAGCCATTGCCTCTACAATGCCTTTTCCTACTGCCGGTATATATGTTTTCGGTATAACTCCTCCTACAATCTTATCGACAAACTCAAATCCGCTTCCGCTCGGAAGAGGATCTATCTCGAGCCATGTATCACCGTACTGTCCTTTGCCACCCGATTGTTTTTTATATTTACCCTGGATTCTTGTTTTGCCTTTGATGGTTTCCCTGTAAGGAACCTTTGGCCGTCGAAGGTTTACGTCAACACCAAACTTTCTCTTGAGTTTTTCAAGGGTTACATCGATATGTACCTGCCCAACGCCGGAAAGAATCGTTTCTCCTGTCTGGGAGTCTCTATGGATCGAGAGTGTTTGATCTTCGTCGATCAGCCTGTTCAGGGACGAATGGATTTTTTCTTCATCCCCTTTGGACTTGGGTTCTACCGCGTAGTGAACAATTGGATTTATAAGAGGAATCTTATCGTAGACAATAGGCGATTTTGGATCACATATGGTATCGCCGGTGGATGTTTCTTTCAGTTTAGCAAGAGAGGCAATATCCCCGGGAATTAATGATTCTACCGGAACTTGGGTTTTCCCCTCTAGGTAGAAAATACTTCCGCATTTTTCATTAAGATTCTTTGACGCGTTATAAAAGAAAAAATCCGACGTTAATGTTCCTGAAAATACCCTGAACAATGTAAGTTTGCCCGCGTATGGATCGGCAATGGTCTTGAATACCATTGCCGAAAAAGGTGCTTTTTCATCCGGCGCCCTCTCATCCGTTTCCTCTTCCTCTGTATTCGGCTTTTTACCCACTACAATCCCTTTATCCACAGGGGAGGGAAGAGAACTCACAATAAAATCCATGAGAGGGAGAATTCCTGTGTTATTCAGAGTCGATCCACATATAACAGGAATCAAGCCTCCTGAGATCACTCCCTTTCGGAGGCCATTTTGAATGTCGTCGATAGAAAGGTCTCCCTCTTCCAGATATTTGTCCATCAGTTCCTCATCACATTCGGCTATATCTTCCACCATAGTTTCGCGATATGCTTTTGCATTTTTCAGGAGATCTTCAGGAATATCTTCTTTCCTGGGTTTCCCATTGGGATCATCAAAGATGAGTGCCTTCATATTAATAAGGTCTATCAGACCTTTAAAGGATTCTTCGGAACCTATCGGAAGATAGCAGACAGTTACTTTCTTGTCGAATTTAGTGTTTATATCGTTCAGTGCTTTGGAAAAATCGGCACGCTCCCTGTCCATCCTGCTGATATATACAATACGTGGAAGCGATAGTTCGTCAGCGTATCTCCATACCCTTTCCGTCTGGAATTCGACCCCGCCCACGGCATCCACTACGATTATCACGCTGTCGGTAATGCGTAGAGTATATTTGGTGTCCATGAGAAAATTGGAATCGCCGGGAGTATCAATAATGTTTACCTTATATTTTTTCCACTCAAAAAAGTTTATTGCCGAGCCAATGGATATATGTCTTTTCTGCTCTTCCGGTTCAAAATCCAGGGAAGAACTTCCATCGTCGACCCGCCCAAGCTTGTCGGATTTTCCGCTTAAAAACAGGAACGATTCGCAGAGGGAGGTTTTCCCCGTTCCTCCATGTCCAGCGACTGCCACATTCCTGAGTGAATTAGAATTGTATTTTGCCATGATGCTCCCTTCCTGTAGTTGTTGGTGGTGTTATAACCGAAGTTGCTTAGCCCATTCCATCTTGCAAAGTCAAGACAAATTTCTACATTCAGCGGGCTTCTCAGAGGATTTGATTGACCGCAATACAGGATTGTGATATATATTAGATCTTTTATGAATATGGATTGATTTAGATTGGGAAAGGTGTGTGGAAAGAATGTTTAATGTGGGAGATATGGCTGTTTATCCGGCACATGGAGTAGGCGTTATTGAGGCTATAGAAACCAGGAGCGTTATGGGAAGCGAACAAGCCTTCTATGTAATGAAGATATTGGGTAATAATGCGACTATCATGATACCCCGGAATGGCGCTGAATTTGTTGGTCTCAGGGAAGTAATTTCAGAAGAAGAAATACCCGTGGTCTATAAGATATTAAAAGAAAAAAACGTGATGGTGGACAAACAGACATGGAACAAGAGATATAAGGAGTACTCGGAAAAGATAAAAACAGGATCAGTTTATGAAATAGCGGGGGTGTTGCGCGACCTTTTTACGTTAAAGATTGACAAGGATCTGTCATTTGGTGAGAGGAAGATGATGGATACTGCGAAAAGTCTGTTGATAAGAGAAATATCTATAGCCAGTGACTGTGATGAAGTAGAAGTAGAAGAAAACCTTAAAGTAATATTTGCAGCATAATATTTTACATTTCGTTCCTTGAAATAAAGACAATCTCTTGAATATTGATGATATCATAGGAGCAATTGACTTTTTGCTGTTTTGTCATTTTACTGGAAGCAAAAATCATATGTTGTCGGTTAGTTGCATAAATTTACGATCATAATATATATTCATATTATCTTTTTTACGAGTCCGTCAGCATTAGGAGGTGAAATTTGATTCTAAGATTTTTACTCATAGTGGGCTGTTCCATAGGTGGTTATTTTATTGCTTTACAATATCATACATTTCCGTTTTCATTAATAGGGTTAGTAGCAGGATTCTTTCTTTCAATCTTTGTGATACAGATCGAGCAGGCCATAAGAAAACTTTCCCTGAGGGTTATATTCGGCGGTGTTATCGGCACAGTTCTCGGACTTTTGATTGCCTTTCTCTTTACCTATGGGTTGAAGTTTATGCCGGGGCTGGAGAAACAGGAGATAATACCGTGGGGATATCTCTATTTTATAATCACCTGTATTCTGGGATATTTAGGCTTGGTCCTTGGCTTAAAGAAGGTTGAAGAATTCCCCTTTCCCAGATCCAAATCTTCAAAAGATGAAAAAAATCCGGATTACAGGATACTTGATACCAGCGTTATTATTGACGGCAGAATGGCTGATATATGCGATACGGGCTTTATTGACGGCAGTCTGATAGTTCCCCGTTTCGTATTGGATGAGTTACAACAGATTGCCGATTCATCCGATCATATGAAACGTTCAAGAGGCAGGAGAGGGCTGGATATACTCAATCGGATGCAGAAGAGTGAAGGCATAAGGATTGATGTCGTGGATGTCGATTTCCCGGAGATAAGGGGTGTTGACGCGAAACTTGTCGCCCTTGCGAAACAAAAGGGGGGCAAAATCGTAACCAACGACTACAATCTGAACAAAGTTGCTGAATTGCAGGGTATAAAGATCTTGAATGTTAACGAACTTGGGAATGCCCTGAAGCCTCTTGTCCTACCCGGGGAGACAATGAAAGTCAGGGTCATAAAAGAGGGGACAGAAGCGGGGCAGGGTGTAGCATATCTTGATGATGGCACCATGGTGGTTGTGGATAATGGGGGCAAACACATGGGAGAAAACGTAGAGGTGGTTGTAACCAGTGTTCTTCAAACAACGGCGGGAAGGATGATCTTTTCCGGCATGAAAAATGACGAGCATGACGGAACATCCGCACGGATATAAGAAAAAGGTTTCGATTCGGAAAATTTTTCAATAAGACTGACATCCTGAATAAAACAGAAAAATAATAATGATGGTGCAATCAATTGCGATTATCGTTGCCGGTGGTTCCGGAAAGCGAATGTTACAGGATATCCCAAAACAGTTTCTACCGCTGGATGGCGTACCTGTATTAGCCAGAACCCTTAGCAAATTTGAAAAAGCCATATCTGTTGTCCGCATCGTACTTGTGGTTCCGAAAGGGGACATAGATTACGCGAAGGATGAAATAGTTGGTAAGCACCGAATCCTTAAGGTCGAGCATATCCAGGCCGGGGGTAAGACAAGACAGGATTCCGTCAGAAACGGATTGGAGATGGTTGACGACAGAGACGATGTTGTAATTATTCACGATGGTGTCAGGCCGTTTCTATCGGAAGAATTAATAGACCTTTCCATTCGGGAAGCCGTACGAAACGGGGCAGTGGTCCCGGTAATTCCCTTAACGGATACGGTTAAGATAGTTGGTGAAGACGGTATTATAAGAGACACTCCCGACAGGAGTTATCTGCGGTTCGCTCAGACTCCCCAGGCATTTAGAAGGGAAATTATCCTAGAGGCATACAGAAATGCGTACAGAGAGAGATTTTACGGCACAGACGACGCATCCCTTGTGGAACACATAGGCGTGTCTGTGAAAACAATCCCGGGTTCGCACGACAATATCAAAATTACCACGCCGGAAGATATTATCCTTGGTAAACTTCTCCTGAAGAAAATTGGAACAGGTATATGAGAATCGGTTTTGGATATGACAGCCACAGATTGGTGAAAGGGAGGAATCTGATTTTGGGGGGCGTAGATATTCCCTGTGAAAAGGGGCTTCTTGGCCATTCCGATGCGGATGCCCTGCTTCATGCCCTGTGTGACGCCATTCTTGGCGCTATTGGAGAAGGTGACATTGGAAAGCACTTTCCGGACAATGATCCCGCCTACAAAAATATATCCAGCAGAGAGTTGTTGATCAGGGTTAATAAACTGGCAATCCAGAAAGGATACCAGGTTAACAATATTGATTCAACGCTTATACTGGAAGAGCCTAAATTAAGAGAGTATATAGATAAAATAATTGCGAATATAGCTGGGTTTCTTGGTATGGAGCCGGGCCGGGTAAACGTCAAGGCTTCCACCAATGAAGGTATGGGCTTTACCGGACGGCGTGAAGGTATAGCGGCTTTTGCGGTAGTTACGATGGAAGCTCAGAGCCCTCTCCTGCCTTAATACACCCCAGCATGGGGGGTTGTATCTTGACCACCCCGCGTCAGTACTATATAAACACTCAATCTCCATTCTGAACGCATACTAAGTGAGGAGGACTTTGTGAAATACATAAATGAAATCGATATCAAAGGAAAACGGGTGCTGTGCCGTTTTGACTTTAATGTTCCGCTGGATGAGAATCTGCATATTACCGACGACAGGAGGATAAAGACGGCGATTCCTACAATCAACTATGCGCTGGATGAGGATGCGCGGGTAATAGTAGCAGCTCATTTGGGCAGACCAGGGGGGAAAGTGATTGATAGTCTCAGTCTCAGGCCCGTGGCCACGAGACTGTCGCGCCTCCTTGGCAAAGAGGTTATACTGGCGAAGGACTGTATTGGCGATGATGTAAAAACACTGATTAAGGCTATGAAACCCGGTTGTGTCTTGTTGCTCGAAAACCTCCGGTTTCACATTGAAGAAGCAGAAAATTCTGATGAATTTGCCAGGGAACTGGCCGGTTATGCCGGTGTGTACGTTGATGATGCCTTCGGGAATGCTCATAGGACCCATGCGTCTAATGTCGGAATAGCAAAATTTGCAAAGAAGTGCTGCGCCGGTTTTCTAATGAAAAGGGAATTAAACTATTTCAGCGCCACTCTGGAAGACCCCTTTCGTCCTTTTGTTGCCATAATCGGTGGTTTAAAAGTATCAGGAAAGCTCGAGGCCCTCGAGAATCTTATTGGAAAAGTTGACAAAATGATAATAGGCGGAGGCATGGCCTTTACTTTTCTGAAAGCGATGGGGTATGAGGTAGGTAAATCCATTGTAGAAGAGAATCTTGTCAATACGGCGCGCCGTAGTATTAAAATAGCAAAGGAAAGAGGCGTGAAATTATATCTTCCCGTTGATTGTGTCATTGCCGAAAGGGCGGACTCAAAAGCAGTTACAAAAATTGTTCCTGTGCAGGAAATAGATCCTGACTGGATGGGTCTGGATATCGGGCCCGCCTCCATTGCCCTCTTTCGTGAGGTGCTCACCGACGCGAAAACAATTATGTGGAACGGTCCTATGGGTGTGTTTGAGATTGACGCGTTCAGCATGGGAACCTTTTCCATGGTTCATACTGTTGCGCAGTCCCATGCCCTTACGATTGTGGGAGGCGGGGATACGGATGTCGCGGTTCACAG
>Ga0307992_1000359_pt1 | contig 29305 bp, 17 predicted proteins | sample EllFjometagen133_FD_203162 | JGI IMG/M metagenome (GOLD analysis project Ga0307992, IMG submission 203162) | Marine microbial communities from Ellis Fjord, Antarctic Ocean - #133 | ecosystem: Environmental > Aquatic > Marine > Unclassified | place: Southern Ocean | collected 2014-10-08
CCGATATGCCATTGCTTCTTCAATTGGATTAAGATTTTCACGCTGAACATTTTCTATCAGTGCCAATTCCATCAATTCTTCATCGCTTTCAACAGTACGAAAATATGTGGGTATGGTTTCCATACCAAGTTGCTTGCAGGCGCGTAAACGGCGCTCACCGGCGACTAAAATATAATCACTTCCTTGTTCGGTTACAGTTATCGGGGTGATCAAACCTCTTTCGCGAATGGATTGAGCAAGTTCTTTTAGTTCTTCAGGAGCAAATTCTCGTCTTGGCTGATAAGGATTAGGTTTGATATCATGGATGCTAATCTCTTTGACCGGACTATCTTGAGCTTCCCTATCTTCTGTTTGAAAAGTTGGGATAAGGATATCTAATCCACGACCCAGTGATTTATTTTTTACCATTGATAAACTCCTCGGCCAACTTCATATAGTTCATGGCACCCGATGAATGTATGTCAAATGAAATAATTGGCTGTCCATAACTCGGTGCTTCGCCGAGGCGTACATTACGGGAAATAATGGTTTTATATACTTTGTCACCAAAATACTTACGGACTTCTTCCTCTACCATTTTGCTAAGATTTAGGCGGGAATCGTACATGGTAAGAATAATGCCTTCAAGATCAAGCTGAGGATTCAGATTTTTCTGTATAAGACGAATAGTGTTTAACAATTGAGTCAAACCTTCCAATGCAAAATACTCGCATTGAATGGGGATCAGAACAGAATCACCGGCAGTAAAGCTATTGACAGTCAAGAGGTTTAGTGAGGGTGGGCAATCTATAAAAATAAAATCGTATTCTTTTTTAGTGTTTTTAATCACTTTACGCAAGCGTGTTTCACGGGACATTATATTGACCATTTCAATTTCTGCCCCAACAAGATCCTGACTGGCAGGAAGAATATCAAGATATTCTAAAAAGGTTTTTTGAATCGCTTCTTTATACGGGATCCTCTCAAGCAAGACATCATAGATGGTTTTGTCAATATTTGCAATATCCAAACCTAAACCTGAGGAAGCATTTGCCTGAGGATCAATATCAATAATAAGAATTCTTTTTTCCATCACAGCCAGGGATGAAGCCAGGTTAATGGCAGTCGTGGTCTTACCCACTCCCCCCTTTTGATTTGCTATAACAACTATTTTTCCCATTTTTCCCACTTTTAGCATATCTTTAAATATAAGCTATATCGCATCTGCTTACAATACATTTCGAGTTTATATGATATTTATCACAATAATATGATATGCCGGCTCTTCGTAAGGGTGTGCTTCCAGAAGCGCTTCCTTTACGGCTTGTAAATTCTCTTCCTTAATAATACACTCAACCTTGATCTCTGTAATCTTCGTATCTTCATTTTGCCTGCCAATGTATGGATTACTGTTTTCTAAGGGACGAAAACGCCCGTTTCCCGAAGTGGTCCATGCACAGCGGTCATAATCCTTATACTTCCCGGCACCGGCTGCAAAAACGGCTTCCAGAACCGATTCAAGATCTTCTTCGGGAACATAGAAAGACAATAAATAGCGTTTATCAGACATGAATTGCCTCACCAAGAGCATTCTCGGCCGTTTCCATGATCAATTCCGAAAGGGTCGGATGCGCATGAATGGTTCCAGCCAATTCATGTACCGACATTCCCTGAGTAACAGCCAGCGTTAATTCAGCAATTAATTCGGTAGCTTCTGCGCCAATACAATGAGCTCCGAGAATATTTTTTGTTTTACTATCTACAATAAGTTTCATAAATCCGTCAATATGGCCACTGGCAACCGCTTTACCAATTGCCCGATAATGTACTTTTGATACTTCATAATCCATTTCAGCTTCAAGGACATCTTGTTCGCGCAATCCTACGGAAGCGACCTGGGGTTCGCAATACGTACACCCGGGGATAAATTTCTTATTTAGGGGCTTAACTTCTTTACCTTGAATATGATCGATAGCGATCAAAGCTTCTTTGCTTGCTTTGTGAGCCAAACAGGGTGCGCCGGCTACATCTCCAATAGCATAAATACCTTTAACGTTTGTCTCTTGGTTCTCGCTAATTAGGATAGTACCCTTTTCAGTTTTGACACCTGCTTTTTCAAGTCCGAGATCCTCTGAATTGGGCATTACACCCACGGCAGAAAGCAGCATATCAACTTTTAATTCGCTCCCCCCTTTTGGTCCTTCCAGACTTAGTGTAATACCATCGTCACCCTTTTCCATTTTCATGACTTTGGTAGAAATAAGTGCTTTGATCTTTTGTTTCTTAAATTGTTTATGTAGTTCTTTAGAGATTTCAGCATCTTCATTGGGTAAAAGCGTATTAAGCGCTTCTATGACGATAACATCGACTCCCAAATGTTTGTAAATATATGCAAATTCAATGCCTATTGCACCCGCTCCCATCACGGCCATGGAACCCGGGAGTTTATCCATTTCCAGCGCTTCGCGACTGCTGATCACATCTATGCCATCAATCGGTATATGTGGTAATACTTTTGATCTTGCTCCGGTGGCTATAATAATATGCGTCGCTTCAATCGTTTCACGATTTTGGTCATTTTTCTCTATAATTATTTGTGAGTTTCCATCAAGCCGGGCATAGCCTTCAATAACGGTAATGCCATGCTTCTTCAGTAAAAATGCTACGCCCTTTGTTAAGCGATCTGCCACCGCCCGTGAGCGAGCAACGATCTTGGGCATATTTACTCGAAAACCCTCTATTTCTATTCCCAGTTCCTCGGCGGAACTAATATCGCGCAGAACATTAACAGAATGAATAATTGCCTTGGTGGAAATGCAACCCCAATTAAGACATATACCACCGATATGTTCTTTTTCAATAATGACAGTATTCAAACCACGCTGAGCTCCACGAATGGCAGCAACATAACCGCCCGGCCCGGAACCGATAACGGCAAGATCGAATTTATTCATCTTTTAATTAACTCCTTATTTCAGAACTGTCATTTTTCGACTAATCGACATGACCTTTGTATGCAATGTGTAAATATAGGTACCTGAGGCCATGTCTGCGGCATTAAGTATCATATTATGTACTCCGGCTTCAAGATAGCCCGAAAACACCTGCTTTACCCGCCGACCGCTCAGATCATGTATGTCAAGAATAACGTTTTCACTTTGTTCAAGAGCAAAATGTATCGTTGTCAAAGGATTAAAGGGATTGGGATAATTTTGTTCCAGCTTTAGATTATATGGAATAAATATATCCTCTGATACCGCAGTAGAAAACGAAGATCGCTGCACGCAATTTAAGCCCATATCTGTCAATATGAATTCATATGTGACACCATCGGTGTTTATTATAGCACCGGACGGTTGCATTACCATTACTTGATTTTGAAGATAAGATTCAGGTACAAAAGGAGTTACTTCTTTTGCGACAGCATCACCGCTGATAACATCATACCAGGGTGCACCAAACATATAAAGTATTTCATCGGTATCGACATCAATAGCTACCCAACGAGCCGCGTGAGGAGAGGTAGGAACATTCCCCATATTAACTGTTGTTATCGCTTTGCTATGATTACCAAACAGTAATATGCCTTCTTCCTTATCGATCCAATCCAATGATGTTGCCCATGCAATATAGCTTATTATATTTGTATCTGTCTCTTCAGAGTAATTACCGATGGTATCAACGATTGTAAAAGGCTGTGTTGCTGGGTTAGATGATTCATACACAAAAATTCCTTGTCCATTACTATGTGTGGCAGAAAACAGCTGTGTAATACCATTGGCTTTCGTTCTGACTTGTATTGCATTTTGCAAAGTAGGTGTCAGGCTTATACCGGCTGCAACAAAATTAAGATCTTCATCAAGCACATTTAATTGTTCATACTGAGGATAAGGTGCAAAATATATATAACTGCAATCCTGTACTGCAGAAACATGCGTTCTGAGTGGTTTGGCAACTTCAAGGGGGTCCCATTTTGCAATAGCTGAACCATCTCTGTAATCTATTTTATAAAGTGTAGATTTTGCCGTATAAAGAATATTACCGCCACCATCCAACGATATCCCGCGACAGTAGCCATTACGATTATTTTCCGTATAAAGTGTATCTTTACTTCCATCTCCAAATTCCAATAATTCGATCGGGGAAAATGAAGCCTCAGTACTATCCGGTAAAAAACATCTGATGCCTGCTAAATGGATGGTATCACCAGGAGATTTCACGATCTCGTTACTGAATCCGGAATTAAATCCGAACCAATATTTTCCATCCGGATCAATGACCATACCATATGGGTGACTTTGATATCCCACCTCGTTGCCAAAATAATCCAAACTCTTCACCATTTCTGAATTTTCACCACCAAAATTGAACAGCAAATCCTGAAAATAATATCCGGGAATTCCCGCAAATACAGGGGAAAGAATAAGAGCAAGTACGAGCATGCTCATCAAAGCTAATCTTGAATATTTTTGTCTAATTATTGGTTTCATGGTATCTCATTTGATATAATTATTTCTTTTCGAAGATACTATGTTTTTGGGAAACGGGCAAACAAAAGTACAAAGGCAAAGGTAAAAAGAATAAAGTAGTTGATAGTTGATAGTTGATAGTTGAAAACACAAAGAATTCAGTGTATAAGCTATAATAAATTTTTACTAATATTTTACCGACCTATTTTCCGTCTTGTCGGACGTTACACAAAAATCCAGAAGCCCCAATCATTCTGGGTGAAAGAGAAAGTAGCTCAACTACGCAGGTTAAACATTTATGCCGTGGATAGAGTAGTTCACTAAACCGGGCTTTAGCCTAATTATCCCCTATAATACATAAAAGGGGTTAAAACCCCAGTAATTTTAGATCCATTATCCCTAGGCTAAAGCATAGACGTAAAACCAGTTATATTCATCGATTAAAAGTGACAAATTGCGCCCTTGTACTTTTTTTACTTACAATAAAAAACCCGTCCGAAGACGGGTTTTTTATTTATAGGATGTTTCGTTATTTTATTTAACGAGAGTCATCTTACGTGATACAACTAAATTACCAGCTGTCAGCTTATAAAGGTAAGTACCTGAAGCTAAATCTGAAGCATCGAAGGTCATATTATGTGAACCAGCTTCCATATAGCCATTATATACTGTAGCAACTTTAGCGCCACCTAGATCGTAAACGTCTACAGAAACATCAAAGTTTTCAGGAATATTGAAAGAAATTGATGTTGTAGGGTTGAAAGGATTCGGATAGTTTTGTTCTAAAGCAAAGCCATAAGGAACATAACGATCGTTACCGATAGCTGTACCGGCATCCCATTCTACTGTTTGTACAGTACCAAGATCGTAATCATTAATTGTAAACTTATAATAATCGCCATCAACTTCAACAGTTGCACCACGAGGTGTCAGACTCATTGGTTGACCACCCAGTGAATCTGCAGGTACATCTTCATTTACAGGTAGAATAAGACCTGCTTCGTTAGCAGGTGCGGCGGGATAGTATTTACCAAAGCTGGCAATTTCTACCTTATTATCTACATCATAAATTACCCAATCTGACTTATGTAAAATATCGGGTTTTTTTACTTTTAATGTTTTAATTACTTGAGTAGTATAGGCACCATAAAGTAAGATACCGTTATCAACATCAACCCAGTCCAGACATTCAGCCCAAGCGACAAAAGTAACTGCAGTATCTTCACTTGTTGTTTCAACATTACCAACAGTATCAACTACTACATAACTTTCAAATTCGGGATCATCTGACTCCAAAAGAAAGATACCTGAACCGGTCCATGTAGTAGCTGCAAAGATCTGTCCTGTTCCATCTGTTTTTGTACGTGCAACAATCGAACGGTGGTATTGCGGTAGACCTTCAGCAGCTTCAGCTATGAAAGCCAAATCTTCATCTAACGCCCAAATTTTATTTCCAGGGGCAACAGAGGTAATGAAAATCATTTCCTGTACAGGATCGTGAGCAGCTTCGGTCAAGGAAGTTAATGCATAAGTTGAACTTTCCATTTTAGGATACCACCTTGCAATACCTTCACCGGTTAGGTAATCAATTTTATAAAGGGTTCCCCAAGAAGTGTAAAGAATACTTCCATCATCCATCATAGTGATTCCTAAACCACCGCCATTTGCATAGCTTTCTGCAAAGATCGTATCTTTTGAACCATCGTCGAATTCTAAGAACTCAATGGGTGAGAAGGTCGCCTGTGTACCGTCAGCGTTAAAGATGTATATACCACGCGTTCTGATCGTGTCACCATTGAGGCACTCAAATTGCCTGGTATAATTATGATTAAAACCGATCCACAATTTACCCTCTAGATCAACAACCGAACCATGCGGGCTAAACAGATAGCCATCAGTTGTTCCGTCTAACAGTTCATAATTAATACTGTCTTCGCCCATGAAGCTGTAAAGCAATTCACTGAAAACATAATCTCCAGCAAATGCAACTGTTGCAGAAATAGCAAGCAGCACAATTAACAACTTTTTCATGTCTTACTCCTTTTGTTTAGTTTACTGTATATTTTCACAAGTACTCCTAAAGATTATAACATTTACCCAGTAAATGCAATATATTTATAGTATAATTTATGGCATATAATTTGGTGAAGCTGTTGTTCTCATTCTTAAACGATTAGGAGCTTGTAGCCCTTCACTGTCTTCAGTAATAAAGCTCATGTAATCGCCGGTGTCCCAACGCATGCTCAAAATAATTGCATCCAGTATTACCGGGTTAAGTAATTCGATATTACCATCGGCATAAGAACCGGCAACCGGTTCAATGACATAGATCGGTGTACGGGTTTTGGTAGCAACATACATTTTATCATCGGTATCAAAGGTAATACCGGTTATAACGGATCCTGCAAAATCCTCGGTCCAATTAATGATTACTTCACCTGTTCCAAGACTTCCATCTGTATTAATTGGATATGTCCTGATCGATTTTTCGAGTAATCTCAAGGTATCGCTGCCAACGTAGGTAGCTGCAGCATAGAGCTTACCATCGTAAACTTCACATTTTGTGTAGTTGTAATTGGTATCCAATACAGCAACAGCTTCATTGATCATATCATGATCGGTTGAGTAAATGTTGTTCTCTCCAACAAGATAGATCTTACCATTATTTGCGAAAGCAAAATCAGAAAGTGGGTTCTTGTCGGGATTTACTTTGTGCCGATCTATAGCGCCATCATATTTAGCAATATATTCTCTTACAGTATAATAAAGGTCGCTTCCACTTGATCTCATGGCCAATACGTTCATTGTACCTGCGAAAGAGACACCATCTACTAATGTAACTGAATCATCAGCAGTAATATGATACATACTTTTATTACTACCAAGAGCTACCCACATATCACCACTTTCATTAATTGCAATCTGTTTCATGGTTGATTCGGTAGTTATATTTATTTTTTTAATACCTGATGAAATTGTAATCAGATTAGTGGTATATTTAGCGTATTCAAAGGCTCCGCGGCGATCTATCCAGATCTCAAGAGAATCGGAATATACTGGAGGTGCTTCCACGATCAATTCAGTATCTGTAGCGGCAATAACTCTACCGCGTCCCACTGATGTACCTTTTTTAAAGTAAACCAATAACTCATCGGCGGTATTACCAAATCCTGAACCTGTTATCGTAATATCATCGATACCACCCAATAATGTGGTTACATCCACTCCGGTGATCGTAGGTGTCGCCAGGCCAGTATCATCAGGATTCCAGATAGGATCCGGCCACTCATAACACCCTGTCAATGCCAGGATAACAATTAAGATCAAACTAAGACTCATTAATGTCTTCTTCATTTTAAATCCTTTCATTTTTATCTTACTATAATAAATTTCTTATATACGGAATCACCTTCACGATAGACCAGATCCTTCGTTGAGTCACCATCTACATGAATATCTTCTGTTACTTCAACAAATAGAATATATACACCGGCCACAGCGATTTGACCGCTGGAAGTTATGATTTTCCAAGCTTCATCTCCACTACCCGTTTGATGATCGATCTCTTGGACCAAGTCCCCGCGTTCTGAAAATATTTTCAAAACACAGTGCCCGGGTATATTATAGAACATGATCTTATCATAGCCATCGGCACCGGGAAATTGCAACTGTGTTGCATTCGGTTTTCGAGAATCAGCTTTTAGGTTATAAGGATTCGGGGCTATCCGGATATTTTGCAGATCTTCACCTTGAGGCCGACGAAGGTAAGCAGGTCGTTTTGCCTGCGTATATGAACGTCCACTTTCAAGTTTACCAACCGGGTTCAGTCTTGCATCCGTATTTAAACTACCGTCTGAAAATGCGGTAATGTAATAATAATATGCAAATCCCCGAATGGCAGTACGATCTTTGTAATCGTAAATAATCGGATCTTCCGTATCGGCACCACAGGCATAGATCTCATGATAGAAAGAATCTACGGATCCCATAGCACGATAAATACGGTATCCACCGAAGTTCGCTTCATTTTCTGAAGGACTTGTTTCCCAACTTAAATGAATATTGTCACCTTCGGAATTTATCCTGAAGGTCGTGGGCGGTAGTGGGGGTTCTGCTATGACCAAATTGTTGCGGAATGCTGCTCGGGCACGTTTGAATGTCTGGAACAGTGAATCACGACCGGTATATAACCATTCATTCTTATATGCATCACGATTTGTAGTAGTTGAGCCATCAGGTAATTTTAGATTCTTACTTGCGAGCCAGTTTTCACCAACCTCAACACATTTTTCTCTACCCAGTCCACTGACTGCTTCAACGAGGACAATGCGGACACTATCGCCAATTACAAGATCGTAGGGACCAAAAGCAACTAAGCCCGCAGCTCCACCACCATCATTTTTCATGGTAGATTCAAATTTTGTCTGTGGTATTTCATCACCGTAAGGTTTACGCATTGCATCAACACCTACCATAGGAATCGTGTCACCTTTTCCGCTACCATCATCGGAACTACCATATACTTCGGACCATGTTAACATATTATATAAATCTTCTGATCCGGTTTCACTCAAGCCATAAACAGAGGGACTTGTATCACCACCATGCCAGCTAAGCGTTTTAGGTTGACTTGTGTCATCACTCTTGTCTGTAGCTGATTTATCTGCATGGACAAAAGCCATTCCTGCAAATTGAGGACCGGTTAAGCGACCGGCTTTACTGTTAAATAAACTTCCATCGCCACCATCAGGACCCCCCATATGATCCCATGAGGATGAAATTGTTGAATTTTGACCAAACCATGACCAAAAACAGCGCAAGCTGTCAGGATTGTATGTATCTACATCATCTACGTCCATGAAAGAGACCCATTGGTCTTTTCCCCATGTCATTTCTCCTGTAGTAACATAACCAACTTCACGGCTGGTAGCATATCTGGGCATCATAGCAAAAAGCAATCCTTCAATACTGTTGCTAGGAAGTTCAATATCTGCATCATAATCTGTATTACCGGTGTTTTTTAACACATACTCGGTAATAAAGTAATTATCATGATACTCCTGACTATAGGCATAGACGGTACGTGTATATTCTACTCCTAAATAACTATTAAAGATATTAACAATCTTACGGTCATAGCTTAGGTCTTCGCTATAATAATCATCAATATAGTCTTCTTCGATCTTTTGGTTAAAATCAACCTCGACAATAGGTGTTTGAAATTGTGCACTTTGTGTCAATGCCATCGGGAAACCATATTCCGGATTTAAAGCACTGGGACTGAACTTGACGCCAAGAAACTTATAATAGTTACTTTCTGAATCGGTAAAATTCTTACACACCATCCACTGACGATCAATAACATGGTTATCCGTATACGCATACCATGCGGGCCAACGGAGTCCTTCATAATAAACATTATTATAAGCGCGCTCACAACCACCGGCAGAAAAAGGAGATTGCAAAGAACCTACATTGATGTACTTTTGTAGTCCCGGATCAACATAGCTTTGCCCAAACGCCATTACCGAAAGCAGTGCCAATACTGCAATTATTAGAATTTTATTTGATATATTCGATCTAAACATATATTCCTCGAATCATTAGAAATTAAGTGTTATACCAAGGCTGATCTTTCGTGGGTTCAAAAAGGTAAAGCTGTCAATATCGGGCATATCTATATAGGCTTTATCTGTGAATACCTGATCAACATGGGTTTGTTCGGCTGCAATATAGTCGCTGCCGTCCCAAGTAAAGTAAGATTCACTGGCATTATCGTAATACAGTGCCATTGTGTTTCCTACACTAGTGAGTGTGCCGATATTACTTATACTCACGATCGGAGAATAGTCAGCACCTTCTTTTCGAACGTCACCGATCTTGTCCGTACCCTGCTCTACACCCAATTCATCACTGAAATGCAATGAATTCAGATAATCATAGCGGTCATAGGAATCTGAGAAACCGGAATAGCTCAAACGTTTTGTATTCAACACATTGTTAATATCAAGGAACAATGATATACTTACAGGTTTTAGGTTGATTTTCTTTGAGATTTTAATATCTGTCATATAGTAATCTTTCCAGCGGACATTATCCTTTACATAAGGATCATCCGTCTGGCTGTATGTCGTAATTGAACCTGCTTGCCACTTAAACATTACGTTGGCTGCCCAGTCACCTGTTATCATAGGATCTAAGCCTAACAAACTGTAATCCGTAGGAGTACGGAAAAGAAAGTATGACTCAAACAGAGGAACAGGAAGGGAGCGTGTCTGGTAATGAGTAGAAATATGGTGATCACGATCATATTCCATCTGTTCTGTTGGATTTTCATAATAGTGTGTATTACCATAATACCCATAAGAAACAACTTGATAAGTATAGTTCATATTAAAGAGAAAGAAATCACCGTAGCTTTTCTTCAGTTCAACCTCAACTCCGCGAACATCTTTGTAATTGCGTGCAGTTGCGACTGAATAGTTAACCTTATTATCCATACTTGTATAATAGGTCCATGCCGGTTGATTAGTAATATCTTTGTAATATCCTTTCAGTTTGAAAAGATAATCATCAAACAAGCGATGCTCATATCCCAACTCATACTGAATAGTACGACTGTATGGGAGTTCAGGATCACCAAGACGGTTGATCTGTCCGGTACCCAGTCTGTCAACTACAAAGCGGTAGCGTGACTGAGAAAGAGCATTGAAATGCCCGTAATTGAAATAGATCTTTGCCCGTTCAGAAATGGGGTGCGAGATAGCAAAACGAGGACTTAAAGCCATTATAGGTTTTGTTCTTGCTTTTGTTGCAAGGCTATCAATGTAAAAACCGTTCGATGTGTTTAGTAATACATCATATTGGTCATATACATACCAATCATCATTTGCCTGAGACATATCATAACGTAGTCCAAGGTTGACAACCATGCCCTCGAATTCCAATTTATCTTGTACATAAGCACCCAAACGCCAGGGATCCTGATACCATTCATTTAGGAAATTAAAATATGGATTAGTCGGATGATCATTCCACGCATTAATATAATATTCGGTGTAAACAAATTTAACACCGGTCTTTAATTCATTATTTTCATTGATTTGATTCTTATAATCGGCCTTAGCACTGGTTGTATAGTTTTTACTACGGTCAGTCGCAAAACCACCCCAGTTAGTACGCATTCCAACAACATCTTCATAACCACCGATATTATCTCCATCGTCAGTATACCAATAACCTAAAGGTTGTTCATCCAGGAAATAGCCTGGAACAATTTCAACATTTCTGGTCGTATCGCGTGCTCCGAGACGTTGAGTATAATAATCGGATCCCATGCGCTGAAGATCAACTTCGTAATATGAGTGATTATTAAGCTGATGTGTTAAACGTAGACCAATACTGTTACGGGTAATTTCTGTAGGGCAGTAAGTTGCATCCATAAAGACATAATAATCTGTACTAGCAATATCGGTCAGGTAAGAAACAGATCTAAAATAATTATTTCCGGTTGGTAATGAAGTCCATGACGCATAAGAAACAGACTTGGTTTTACTATGCATAGCGGAAATATTCAATTTAATTTTAGGAGAAATATCACTTGTCAGTTTTAGCGTTGCTTTGTTATCATTATAAGTATCGCTTGCCAAGGGAATCGCGAGGGCTTCTTGTTCACCGCGATAGGATGCAAAGAAGCGAAGATTACCAAGGGCCTTACCAACAAAAGGAACAGGTCCTCCTACACCAACATCTATGGTATAATCGGGACTAACAATATTGGCTGAACGACGATGCTGATACTGATATACACGCTGCCATGCAGCGGCAGTGAGATCATTACCCTCATCATCATCTTCCAAACTGCTTAATGCATAATTATTAAATCCTTCCCATGCTCTGTTCGAATTACGTTCATAAACATCCCAGGGAGAATTGGTATAAGCAGAATTTCCATCATTATCGACAAAAGGCTCACCGGAGTCCCATTGACCATTTTCATTAATATCCGTATAGTCTTCGGCAGCAGTCCCCCACCAAGCTACTTCATCATCATTATAGGGACGACCATAGTAACCTTCGGCGGATGTAAGAACCGGTCCGAAATACTTTTTGTTTGGTGCAGAATAACGAATTGTTACACCTGCTTCATATTCGTCTTTTTTACCTTCTTTAGTTACAACATTGATGACACCTGAACGAGCATTTTCATATTCAGCATTGAAACCACCGATCTGAATATTAACTGCTTGAACGGAGTTAATACTTACAGTCGTATAAGGTATGTTTGAACGCTCATCGTTCATACTCATACCATCAACCGAAAATGCAGTTTCGTATGCGGAGGAGCCACGAATATTGAAGTTTGCATCAATACCTGCTTCCATACCGATCACATCACTCATGCTATTTACAGGAAGAGCCTTAATTTGATCTGATGAAATATCTGTTTGGCTACTAGCCACATCCATCTTAATAATTTGTTTTTCGGCGGTTACAACCACTTCGTCTAAACCGATCACTTCTTCAGTCAATGTCATATTAACTTTCGTCGTCAGGTCAATGTGAACCGTTACACCTTCCACTATCATACGGGTATAACCCACCATGGAAGCGATCACATTATAACTGGCAGGCGGAACATTCAGAATAACGAAATATCCGTTATTATCGGTAAATGACCCCAGTCCGGTCCCTTGAACCATAATATTGGTACCAACAAGGGGTTCATCATTTTCCGCATTGATAACGCGACCAGTAATCTTTCCATAGGTACCAGCCATCAATACTGATGTTAATAAGACAAGGCAAATAATAATATTTAATATCTTGCGCATAATTCTCATCTTTTATTATTCAATTAATTTAAAACGCGAACCCTATTGTGAAGCGCTGTACATCGGCAAAATCGATTGTCGGTGTATAAGCGTAATCAACAACAATACCTTTAATATTCAAGCCTATACCAAAGCTCAGAGCTTGAATATCTTCGCTTGTCCTATAACCGACACGTGCAAATACAAGATTTGCATAGCCGTATTCCATCCCAATATTGATCTGTTCAGGATGTGAGCGATAATGTAAGGCATCAACTGATAATTTTAGAGATTGATTCTGCGGTTTTTCAGGCAGAAGATCCATCACATCCATTGAAAGTCCCATTGAGAAAGTCAAAGGAAGCTGAAAACCTTCATCTTCGTATTTGATCTCGCCTGAGAAGTTTCTCACGCTCATACCAAATGCGAGGCTTTTCCAACCGGTATAGTAAAGAGTACCAAAATCAAAGGTCATTCCACCGGCAATGTTTGATTTTGTTTGTAGACTATCACCGAAGGGTACAATACTCTGACCAAGCTGTTGAACAGCATAGCCAACATTTCCACCAACAGCAAATTTATCTGTTAGTGAGCGAGCATATCCGACACTAACTACAAGAGCTGTCGGGTTCATTGTACCTATTTCAACGTAACCGTTATCATTAGCCGCAACGATAGTGCCTTCTACTTCACCGTAATCAATATTACGTGCTGTAATACCAAAAACACCAATACGGCCGTTCATAGGACTGAAAGCGGCTGAAAAAGCATTATGTTTAATACCTGCGATCCAGTTATTCTGGCTGGCAGTCAAATCCATTGTCTTGGTCATTTTGGCTGCTGATGCAGGGTTATAGAAAAAAGCCATTGAATAGCCTTCGATCGCTGTTAAAGCCTGCCCCATTGCAGCGCCACGACCATCTGTAGCAACAGAAAGGAATTGCATTCCTGTTTGAGCTAGTTTTTGGTCATCAGCCCATCCGAACGAGCATGCGATCAAGGCTAGAAGAATTATACTTATAATTCGTTTCATCTTAAACTCCTTAGTATCTAAATGAATTAGCTTTGTTTATTAATTAACAACTGCAAAAAAGTAATTTTTGCTTTTGTAAGCCGCGTTTTCCGCTTTTTGAAAGCGAAGATAATAATCACCCGCATCCAAAGAGTAGGTATAATGTTCACGAATTACAGAAGATCTATCATCACCTTTAAAGACCATTGCGCATGCTGGGCTGACACCGTAAACATCATAATCCACGATATCTCCATTGGCATCCCAAATAGTAACAGCGCCATGAATATCCATATAAACATTAATTTCTGCAGCTGCTGTCATAGTAACACTGGCATAGCCGCTTAGAAATTCACCATTTACATTAATACGCATTTTTTCTGCACTAGCTGGTGTCAGAGCTGCTCCATCAGCACCAAGAAGTGCCAAAAAGGTGCTATCATCACCAATAAATCCTGTGACAGTATCCACATAAGATTCTTTCCAATCAGCATTTACTGCTTCAAGGATTACACAATCAACAGTATCTAATGTTGCCGTGGTATCATTTGCAAAAATATCCAAAGCGGCCTGTTCGGCTTCTGTTGGGATATGCGTTGCAGGGGTATAGATACAACCCGTAAGCGCTATCAGTGTGATAACTATTGAAATAAGCAATACTTTTTTCATACTACTTTCCTTCCATTAATATTTTCTTGTTTATCTTACTACTATGAATTTTTTAATGATCTGATCACCAACAAGGAAGTACGTTTCATCAGTTGCATCATTAATATAATCTTCCGTTACCGTGATCAATGCAATATAGACACCACTGACAACAACCTGACGAAAATCCGTAATGGAAACCCAGGCTTCATCACCACTATTGTTTACATGCTCTGTTTCCCAAATCTGGTCACCACGCTCCGTGTAAATCTTAATATTACATTTTGGAGGAATGTTATAGAACATGATACGGTCAGCTTGTCCGCCGGCAGTACCAAATTGCATCTGTTTTGCACGAACATGATAGGGATTTGGAACAATACGAATATCTTCAAGAGATTTACCCGGTAAACGTTTCAACTGTGCCGGTGTACTTGTAAGTGTATAAAATTTACTACTGCTCAAGACATGACTATCACCATTTTGAGTTCCGTCATCATAAGATTCAATATAATAATAATAATCAAAACCGCGAACAGCTGTGCGATCATCATATTTACAGAATCCAGCATCAATTTCGTAGGTTACTGGATTCGTAACATCAAGCAGTAAATGATATGTTGAATCATATTCACCCAATGCACGGTAAATACGATATCCGGCAAATCCCGGTGAATTTTCGCTGTTTCGTGCCCAAGCTAAGGTAATACGATCACCCCCGGGAAGAACCGAGAATGATTCAGGTGCTTCGGGAGGAAAAGCGATATTATAACCTGATGTATAATTGTCAACTGCTCGATGGAAATATTGGAATAGGCTGTCTACACCTTGCGTTACAACAGCATCTTTTTGAATTAAGTAATCATTATAGTCTGAATCATCTTTTTCTATGCTACAATATATTTTACCAGCAGTTCTGCGAGTCTTCATATCAATACTACCTACTGCTTCCGCATATACGATCTTAACTGATTGCCCGGGAGCTAAATCATAAGGTCCAAAACCATAAGCTGCTGATATACCTCCGCTATTTCCCGGCCAATCCGGCATATTTTCAAAAGGAACTTCGTTGGCCTCAATAACATATTCTGCATGTGTTTTTTCCAGATAGCCTGCCGGTTCTATACCTTCCATATACTCATATCGGGCTGTCATCGTATTTGCATCATACTGATCCATATTGTTCGTCTGGGGTTTTAAGTCACTGGCAATTGACTGCCATGCCGAAGGTTGATTGACATCATCCGTCGGGTCTATTGGGCTGGTGTCTGCATGGATCACAACAATACCCGGGAATTGCACGGAAGTTAAACGTTTGTCACCTTCATCATAGGGAGCACCAAAGTCGTCTGCGTGTGATTGAGCTGCTTTTTCACAACTGCCTTGCCATGAGAAAACTCCACGTATATCATTGGGGATAGTTTTCACAGTACCTTGGATATTAAGTTCCTCTGTCATACCGGTACCCCAGTTACCTTTGCGACCAAAAGCATGATTCATGGTATTACGTCCCCAAGCCGCTGCTTGTGGAAGGATACCTAATTCATATTCTGTTGCTTCACGGCTAATGCCATAACGAGCAGTCCAGTAAAAATACACATCATTCAAGGTTTGTGGATTTGTTGCACCAGCCGCATTTATAATTCCGTTATTTGTAAATTCATATTCATATAAATGATATGCCTGGTGATAATTGTTGGAGAAGGCCATAACCTTACGGGTAAAGGAAATACCCATCGAGGTATTGACTTGGTTGAAAATCATCCGGTCGCAAGGAAGGTCAGGATCCACTTCATCAAGAGTAGACTCCAAATAGACCAATTGGTTTGCCGGAGAACCATCCACAAAGACGGCAGGTCTTGTTTTTTTCCCAATAAGTTTATATTCTATATTAAAGATGGCACCTTGATCGTCTACTTGTCGAGGACCTATATTAACCACTTTATGATCATATGTAAAACCTGAAACCGGATCAACATAGTTGGCAGCGCCAATCCATAAACTTTTTGCGCACTGTACATCCTGGTTATCGTAAAGTGCGTAATAACGCAGACCATCAATTTGATCTGATGTAGCACCGGTACGTCCAATCTCAATTTCACATCCATCTGACGAAAACCAATTTTGTAAATTGCCGATCGCCAGCCATTTAATATCTCGTGCCGGCAAGACAACCATACCCAAGACGAGCATGATGCTGACCAACACTTTTATTTTACTTAATTTCATATGTTTACCCTTTATTTCTATTTGCATTAACGAATTTAGAAATCAAATGATACGTTTACGCCCAAAAAGATGTTTCGCGGATTCAGGAAGGTCAACGCTTCAAAAGCAGGCATATTAATGTAGGCCTTATCGTTCAACACCTGATCAACCGTAGCGTTATTTTCGGGTAGAAAAACGCCATTCGTGAAAACATAGTAATCATTGTCTTCGTCATTAAAATATAGAACACCATCTTTACCGTTCGCGAAAGTTGAAACATCTTCAACGTATGCCATGGGCACATATTCTACATCCAAATCACGGTAGTCGCCGGGGCGGTCAGCGCCGGGGATATTTCCGTAATCCAAAGGATCACCCACTTCTGCAGGGAAATGCAATGAATACATATAATCATAGTAGTCATATGTATCATAATATGCTACATTGGAATACCATCGGGTATTCAGTACATTTGATATATCGGCAAAAACTTTTAATGAGATCTTGTCTGTGATCTTTAGTTTTTTAGATAATTTCATATTTAGATTGTAAGTATCAACATATTTCGTGTTATACGTAATGCGTGCACCGCGAATATCTTCAGCATTCTGTGGATTCCATGTTGTATAGGAACCGGCAGTCCAAGTGGGAATAAGAGCCAGGTGCCAGTCGGCAATCAATGCATTAGACAGATATTTAGGTGTATGAATATCGAAATATGCTTTAAAGCGAGGTCGAGGTAAAGGTTTGCTTTGATAAGGGTTATCTTCTAAGTATTGACGATTTTCAATATCGTTATCATAGAAAGTGCCTGCACCAAAATAACCCGAAGAGGATACACGGTACTCAAAGTTCAGCCAGCCTGTAAACCAATCGCCAATTACTTTTTTCAATTCTACCTCAAAACCACGGATATCTTGATAATAACGGTTGTTTAGAGCAGAATAATTGACCTGACCACCCAGTCCGATATAATCGGTCCAGCTGGCTTGATTCTTAATATCTTTATAGTATGCGGATAAATGAATAGTGTACATATCCAGTATTGACATATCAAAACCCAACTCATAAGCAACAGTACGTTCAAAAGGTGCCTCGGGATTACCAAGATAATTCAATTGTCCACTCATCTCACGTTCATAACGGAACATGGTCTGCGTATTGATCTTTTGGATAAAATGTCCGTAATTGAAAAACAATTTTGCATTATCCGAAATGGGGTGTGATATTGCCAAAACAGGAGTAAGATACCATTGTGCTTCAGCAGGTTTAACAAGTGTATCCGGCATGGTATCTTCATTAAAGTTTCCCGTAAAGAAGGTCGGGTCAAAAGTCGAAGGGAAATACCATTCTGCATTGGGATTAAAGTACATTCCCTTTAAACCAAGAGTTGCATATAAACCTTCAAATTCCAATTTATCTTCAGCCCATGCCGTTAAACGATAAGGTTTATAATGAAAATCATTCCATTCATTGCCATCAGGCAACATTAAGTTTACCGCACCGAAATTAATATGTACATCTTCGAGTTGGAACTTAACTCCTGCATTAAATTCATTGAATTCCGATAACTGGTTTTTATAATTAGCATTTACCAAGTAGGTTGCGGTAATGGTTGAGTCCCTTCCTGCACCCAGTGAACCACCAGTTGATAATTTACCATCAATACTGGTTTCATTATATGGCCAATAACCTTCAGGTGCTTCATTCATAAAATATCCGGGAAGCACTTCGACATTTTGAGTTGTATCGCGTAATCCATCAGGACCTGTCATATAACGGGTCTGAGTACGAGAAACAGAAACATCAAAAAAGCTCTTTTCGGTTAATTGCTGAGTATATTTTGCTGCGAGAGAATTATCGTAGCGACGCATATGTGAGTAATATGACCATGTAAAAATTCGCCAAGGAACGGTAAATCCGGAACGATCTAAACGGTTAGCAAGCCCCCAAGCACTTGAAAAATAGCCGGAGTGACCTTGTGTTGAAGAAGATGTTCCATCCAAAGATCCCAAACGACCTGTTAATGACAATTTACCTTTATCTCCAACATCAGCTGTCAATTTGAGCATACCGGACTGATTATATAATCCATCTGTCGTCATTGGAATAAGGTACATAGTCCGCTCTCTGAAATAAGAAGCGTAGAAACGAAGGTTTCCAAGACTGCTTAATCCGGGGACTGGACCACCAAGGCCAATATCCATATTGTAATCGGGTTTGTATATCTCGCCATCTTTGCGGTGTTCGTACTGGAAAATTCGTTGAGCACCTACAGCAGTCAGGTCATCCCCATCTCCTTCAGTCTGTAAGGTCTTTATTGCAGTACTTTCCCAACCATTAAAATAATTTCCGTTTAATTGTTTGAATGAATAATCATCAAGCGGTTCATCATAACGATAGTTGCCATTTACGTCATTTAGTGGTTCATGCTCATCCCACGATCCATTTCCGTTCAAGTCCGTAAAGGATTCACGGGATGTACCTGTCCAGGCAACATCATCATCCAAATATGGATACAGCCAATAGCCATCAGGATCAAAAACGGAAATTCCGTAATTTTTCGGACCTGCCGGACTCATTCTTAATGAAACCGTACCGGAATATTTGTCAGTATGTCCTTCTTTTGTTACAACAGAAACCACACCTGAGCGCGCATCGTCGTAACGAACTGAAAAACCACCGGTCTGTACTGATATTTCACCAATAGCACTCAAAGGAATGGTAGTAAGAGGTTCATTCGTACGGGCATCACGCTGAGAGATACCATCTAACATAAATGCTGTTTCATCGGTCCCACCACCACGAACGCTCATACCGGAAACACCGGCTTTTAGGCTCAGAACTTCAGTAATGGTCGTAACAGGTAGTGCTTCTATCTCATCAGAAGAAACGTTCAACTGACCACTTGCATTATCTTTTTGGATAAGGTCACGTTTTGCCGTAACAACAACTTCCTCACCCGCAAAAGCTTCTACTTTCATATCAAAATCAATGGTAACCAGACGATCGATCATGACTCTGATCTCGCTATTTTGAAGTCTTGCATATCCAACATAGGATGTTACTAAGTCATAAGTTCCCGGAGGTATATTCAAAATAACAAAATAACCTTCGGTATTTGCAGCTGCTCCCATGGATGTACCACTTAATAATACATTTGCACCCGGGAGAGGATCACCCGTATTGGCATCACGAACAACACCGGAAATTTTTCCGGTAGTACCCGCAAATGCAATACTGATAATAAGCAGCAATGCTACTAAAAATTTTACTAGCCTCATATAACAACTCCTTAGTATTTATGGATCAATTCATTCGAAATTCTATAGTAGTATTTCTTATCCCAATTGTGTTTAATTAACAACCAGATTAATTTATACCAATAATAAACATTTGTCAACTGATTATAGCAATTCACCGTCAAAACTTTGGAGAATCTGCTTAGTTGCTTTATCAATTTCCTGTTTCTTTATAACCCTTTGCGTATCAGGTACTTTGTTCTTTTCTACACGTAGTAAAAGTTTAACTCCGCATGTTTTCTCCAGACAAGAACAGATAATTTGTTCATTTCTTATGATAGTATTGTAGGAATATTCGTCTCCTACTATTAGTACCAATGTCCCATTTTGTATTCTACTGATCCCAACATTACAAAGTAAACTAGCAACCGCCGGTTTTTGAGGTTGAACACAATCGACAACAGCTTGCCATTGATCTTTGACTTTTTCAATACTGATTGCGTCAGCCCCATCAGATACAATCCGCTCAGGTGAGGCTTCAACCTTTGGTTCTTCTTTATTTTCTGGAACTACAACTTTTGGAGAAGCGGATGATGCTCCTTTAATGTTGCCGTTCAAGATAGGACTTGTATAGGTCTTGGGTGTTGGTTCTTTTGCTACCGGTGTAGTCTTGATTGCTGGCTCTACTCGCGGAGCAGTCACAGGTGCTACGAAATTTGTATGAGACGATGCCTGTTTCATTTGCCCGATCATTTCATCCAGTTGTCTTAAATCCTGCAGATTGGATAGTTTAATAAACAAAGTTTCCACAAGAATCTTTGTATTGGAAGAACGTGAGATTCTTGCTATTTCATCATTGACAATAGACAGCATCCTAATCAGCGTATGAGCATCTTGAGTTTTTGCCAACTCGCTGTATTCTTTCTTGAGATTTTCTGTTGTGTTTAAGATATCGGCAGATCCATGAGCTTTAACCATATATAGATCACGTAGGAAAATCGAGAACACCGTCACAAATTCCAAAAGATCATAACCGTGCATTAACATATCATCAATAATCATAAGAGCCTTATCGGCCTTAGCTTCAATAAGTGCGTGATACATTGTAAAAAATACTTCTTCACGAATAACGCCTAAAATATTCAAGATGGATTCATAAGAAATATCTTTATTAGAAAAAGCAATAACCTGTTCCAGAATGCTTTCACTGTCTCGGATACTTCCATCCCCTTTCTTTGCTATCAGGAGCAAAGAATCATCATCAATGGCGATTCCCTCCTGTTTAGCAATATTCCGCAGAAGCTCCATGACCGGCAACAAAGGAATGCGCTTGAATTCAAATCGCTGACAGCGACTTAAGATCGTTGGCAGAACTTTATGTAGTTCCGTTGTAGCAAAAATAAACAATATATGTTTAGGTGGTTCTTCGAGGGTTTTTAATAATGCGTTAAAGGCATCTTTTGTGATCTGATGGAATTCATCAATGATATAGACTTTATATTTTCCATGTGTCGGAGGATATTTTACCTGCTCGCGCAAATCACGAATACTATCAATACCACGGTTTGATGCTCCATCGATCTCAAGCACATCCATGCTGCGTCCTTCGGTGATCTCTCGGCAGGTCGTACATTCATTACAGGGATTGCCATCTATGGGATTTTCACAATTTACAACCTTTGCAAGCAAACGAGCTGTCGTTGTTTTTCCCGTTCCTCTTGGTCCTGAAAAAATATAGGCATGCCCCAGTCTGTTCTTTTCAATCGCATTTTTTAAGGTAATGGTAATGTGTTCTTGACCGATAACATCCTCAAAACGCTGAGGGCGATATTTTAAACTGATAACCTGATGACTCATGAGTGTTCCCTACTAATAATATAAAAAGACCCCAGGTTGCTTGTCGCACAGAACAAATGCCTACCGCTGCTTCCTTCCGGACCTGACGGGGTTCGGCGGATACTCCGTCGACGAAGGCCTGAGGTCAAAGTAAAATACTCAATACAGAAAGATAATACAATTAATTTTGCGCCTAAATTTATGATCGGTGATCGGGGTATGGGCTTCAGGGTGTGGAGTTCGGGAGTCCTTAAATATCGAATCATGAACATTTGAACATTAGATTTAAGAATTAAACTTCGATTATTTAATTGTTCGATGTTCGATTGTTTAATTGTTTTTCTCTCCCTCTCTCCTCTCTCTCTCTCCTCCTCACCTCTCACGCCTGTCCTGCTTATCCGTCAGTTGGCGAAGTAGGAATAATTAAAATGTCATCCCGGAAAGTTTCTTCACAAACTTATCCGGGATCTAAATAATTTCATTCCTCGAAAACATTGTGGATCATTATACAAATGAGATCCCGGATAAACAAGCTACCAGCATGTTTTCCGGGATGACATACTCCTTTTTCCTCATCTCTCCATCTTTCCTCTCCTCACGTCTCACCCCTGCCCTCCGTATCCTCCAGCCAGCGAGGTAGAAGGATCACACGATTCTTCTTCATTCTTTCTCGACCATCCGGCAGATCCTCTCTAGGTTCGGACGCCAGCCGGAAGGTCTTTACGTCTTATGCAATTGTCAATTTTATTTGTTCCGCTCCTACGGAGCTCATGTTTCAAGTCGGACCGTTCAACTACAAAGCTATCGTCCCTGCGGGACTCTATGAATAATGAATAAGAATTAACGATATATGATATTTGAAGTAAATATTTACTTCTTAAGTCAAAACTCCTTGTTCCTTGTTCGGATATCAATTTCAACTTTTCAACCTATCAACCATCAACTTTTATATCCCAATGACTCTCTCGCCTTCTTACCTTTACTTCGCTCTTTCGGAGCTTCGAAAATCAAGCTTCTCCCCATCTCTTCTTCTCTTTTCCGACCATCCGGCAGATTCTCTCTAGGTTCGGACGCCAGCCGGAAGGTCTTTACGTCTTCACGTTTTACGTTTCACATTTCACGCCTGCCCTTCGTAGCCTTGGCGTAGGAGGGTCTTACGATTCACGAATAAAACTGTTTCACTCAAGCACTAATCTCATTATATTTGCTATGAATTTAATATGGAGATAAATCGATAATGAAAAAAGCTCTTTTGCTTTTCCTGCTTGTTCTACCCTTTTTTCAATGTGCATTTCAGGAAAATGCCGCTCAACCTGTAAAGCCCGTGCCTGCGTTTCCGGAATCACAGTTTGATCAATTATATTCAGACAAAACAATGGGATTGTCTTTTGAAAATGGACGTTTCATTTTCCGTATTTTCGCTCCTCGTGCCAATATGGTTGAACTTGCACTCTTTAAGTCTGCAAAAGGTCTAGCTTATGCTAATTATAACATGCTGAGAGATGAAGATGGTGTATGGGAATTTTCAACCAATAAGCGCTTGTGGAATAAATACTACGGTTATTATATTTCTGCAGAAAATGGCAAGGGTGATATTTTTAATCAGAATATTCTGATCCCTGATCCTTATTCAAAGTCTGTATCTACGCAAAACAATTACAAGGTAAACGCACGAAGTTTCATTTATAAAAATAATTTTGACTGGGAAGGCGATACTTGGGTAAAGCCTAAAGATCCCCGGGACCTGATCATTTACGAAGCACATGTACGCGATCTTACGGCACATCCCTCTGCTGGAACTGATGCTCCTGGAACATATCTGGCAGCGATTGAAAAAATCAGTTATATAAAGAAGCTTGGCGTCAATGCCATCGAATTCCTTCCCCTGCATGATTTTGCTAATATTGAGATCCCCTATCGCGATACGTCAACCGCTCTTTTTAATTCATGGAATGCCTATGCCCGTAATCATTGGGGCTACATGAGTACCTTCTTTTTTGCTCCGGAAAACTATTACGGTTCAAAAGGAAATATGATTGCTGATGCTTACATTGATGATAAAGGTAAAAGCGTAGAAGAATTCAAAACATTGGTAAAATCATTACATCGGGCCGGTATTGCGGTTCTAATGGATGTAGTTTATAACCATACAAGCACCTATGATCCAAATCCTTTTAAGATGATCGATAAAAAATACTATTATCGTTTAGATGAAAATCAGGATTTTATTTCAGCAAGTGGATGTGGCAATGATTTTAAAACCGAACGTTCAATGGCAAAAAAAATGATCGTCGAAAGCGTTCTATATTGGATGAAAGAATATCATATTGATGGTTTTCGATTTGATCTTGGAGCTATGATAGATGATGAAACATTAAAAGCTATTATCAAGGAAGCAAAAAAGGTCAATCCTAATGTTGTGATCATTGCCGAGCCTTGGGGTGGCGGTAAATATAATCCCGAACACTTTTCTACCTTGAATTGGGCAGCATGGAATGACAGATTCCGCAACGGAATTAAGGGTCAAAATCCTCATTCTCGTCCCGGATTTATTTTCGGCAACTGGGATGAAGGTGTCTCCCGAGGAAATGTTTCACGTTTTCTTCTTGGTTCATTGCAAGATGATGGCGGTCAATATCTTGATGCAAAACATGCCGTCAATTATCTTGAATCACATGATGATGAGTCCTTTGGTGATTTTGTGCGGGTTTATCTTGGAAAGAGTGAAGAAAATACCGTGATCTCAGATATTGATTCTCACAATATCCTAACACCGGAAGAACTGCGTTATCATAAATTGGGTGCATTTATTCTTGGAACCTCACAAGGTATTGCAATGATCCACTCGGGACAGGAATATGGACAAAGCAAGATCATTGAGACAAATGAATTTCTTGATGAAAGCCAAGGTATGCTAGACAGGAACTCCTACAATAAAGACAACACAACAAATTACATAAATTATAAAATAGCCAAGCAAAATCAGGAACTCGTTGATTTTTATTCATCGGTTTTCAGACTACGTCAGGTTTACCCGCAATTAAGGAAAGCGTCGCGAGATGAAATTGAACCTTTCTTTGCAGATAGTGAATTTGGCATAGGTTATCGTATATTGCCTAAAAATGACAGTGATAATGAGCTGATCGTTATGGTAAATGGTTCAAAAGATAAAGTGGCTTTTTATAATCTACCGGATGGCATGTGGTCATATTTATTTTCTACATATCCTTACACGGATGATCGTGTATTGAATTATATCACATTAAAGCCATCGTCCGGAGTAATATTGATAAAGCATTGATCCACATTGCTATGATGTGTTTTCAATACATAGGAATGGGATAAATTACACGATTTTTATAAGGAGATCGATATACATGCTGTGGACTATGTTATAGTCGGAATTTATTTGACCGCAATGGTTGTGGTCGGATTGTTAATGCAGAAAAAAGCAAAAGAAGGCATTGATTCTTACTTTCTCGGCAACCGGAGCCTCCCTTGGTGAGCATTGGGTGCTTCCGGAATGTCTTCCAACCTAGATATCAGTGGAACCATGATCATTGTTGCCTTGGTTTATGCCATAGGTGCAAAAGGATTCTATATTGAGATCCGCGGTAGTGTTACACTTATCATGGCGTTCCTCATGATCTATATGGGTAAATGGAATCGTCGTTCTAAAGTTATGACCGTTGCCGAATGGATGAGCCTGCGTTTTGGCGATAACCATCAAGGTGATACGGCACGATTGATACAGGCAATAACTTCCATCATTTTCACTATTGCAATGATCACTTACTTCGCCATTGGTGGCGGTAAGTTTCTGGATACTTTCCTCGGCATACCGGATTTATGGAATATTCATATTGGAAATATTGTCATAGGTACAGAATTCTGGGCGGCCTTTATTTTGATCGCCATTGCGATGATCTATACGTTGGCGTCTGGACTTTACGGTGTTATTTGGACTGATGTATTCCAGGGAATATTGATCTTTCTAGCTATTATATATATTGTGATCCGAGCGCTGGGTATACAGTTCCCGGATGAATTTTCTGTCGCGCTTCCATTGAAAGATGGTGGCTTTATGCAAATGGGAACAACTCTGAAAGAGTAGGTAAGCTTGGCGCCTCAATGGCGCATGAACATCCCGGTCGAATCAGACTACTCTATGTATAATGTATTCGGCGTATTGGTCATGTTCTACATGTTCAAGGTTATCCTTGAAGGTTCAGGCGGAACCGGTAACTATATGATCCAACGCTATTACGCAGCTAAAAACGATAAAGAAGCCGGTCTCTTGTCCTTATTCTGGACCGGATTACTTTCTTTTCGCTGGCCCTTCATTGCAGCTCTAGCGATTTGGGGTATTTCTCTCGGTTCTCAGATCACTGATCCGGAAATGGTATTACCTACCGTGGTGGCCGCTTTACCGATCGGTATTAAAGGCTTCCTCATTGCAGGACTAATGGCGGCGGCTATGTCAACTTTTGATTCAACCGTCAATGCAGGTGCCGCCTACTGGGTAAAAGATATCTATCAGAAATATATCAATCCTGATGCTGATCATAAAAAGCTGATGAGACACAGTTATGGAGCTTCGATACTTATCGTTGTTACCGGACTTGTCTTGACCGTATTCATTAAAAATATTAACGAGATCTGGTCATGGATCACCATGGGGCTAGGTGCCGGACTACTGATCCCGCAATTGGTTCGTTGGTATTGGCATCGCGTGAACGGCTATGGTTATGCCATCGGTGTTGCCAGTGGTATGGTAACAGCTATTCTGTGGAAAGTATTCATGAAAGTAGGTATTATTCCCGATGCACTTGCACCTGAATACTATGCTTTCCTTATAGCTTCTTTGATGTCACTACTTGGTATTATTATCGGAACTCTGGCAACCGAACCTACAGACGATAAAACAACACAGAACTTCTATAACGTTACACGCCCCTTTGGTTTTTGGGGTAGATTCAAGAAAGGTGTTCCGGAAGAAACCCGTCTTGCTATCAGAAAAGAAAATCGTCGAGATATTATTTCCACGATACTTGCTGTTCCATGGCAATTATGTCTCTTCATGTTCATGATGAACCTCGTGTTCAAATCATGGAGTCAGGCCTTGTGGCTCGGCTTGATCTTCGCTGACCTGAGCGTTGGATTGTACTTTACATGGTATTGCCATCTCTCTACTGAAATGAAAGTAAAATAATAGATCATTAATTAATTTTGGTGAATATATAAAAAGTCCCGTTCGTTTGGATGGGGCTTTTTTGAATCAATGGATAATTGAGAAAGGACAATTGACAATTACGCAAGATGGGGTAAGTGAAAAAGACCATTATCAGCTGACGAACTGGCAGGTCTTTTCTCTTATGAGGGTACGAGGGCAGGAGAGTGCGAATGTGCATAATCGCGTCAATATCCACAACAAAATAAAACATGTCATCCCGGACTTGCCTGTCATCTCGACCGAAGTGGAGAAATCTCAAATTACAAAATATGATGAAATGATATATGGTTTTATCAGGGAAATCTTATTCATAAAATATTTTGGTAAAAATATTTCTAATTTTGAGATTAAGCAAAGTAGGATAACAGGCATTTTATATTTCTGAGTAATTTGAGATCTTTCGACTGCGTCCCGATCCCGATATTTCGGGACGGAACTTCACTCAAGATGACAGACCTTGGTGGTTTTGGCTAACCGATCACCGATTACCGATTACTGGTCACTTGTCACTCTCCGCAAGAATTTCTTTCGTCTTCAGCATTTTAAAATTCGTTGGTATAACGGCAATACTATAAAGTAAAATACCAGCAATTATTATCCAACCATTACCATCAAAAAGTACAAAATGATTTCCCCAGCCAATATGCTCAAAAACCGATGAACCGGCATGAAGTGGATGCCATTCTTTTATGAACAAACTTTCCGCCAGCATGGTAAAAGGAGTGGTGAATAAAAAGACAAAGGGTGTCATACGCCCCATAGGATACTTTTGTTTTGGAAAAACAAGTTTAACAATGATATAGGCGATCACAATATTAATTATGAATTGCGGATAGATAAGATAAAACCAACAGCCAAAGAGCACACCTATAGAACCGCCTCCTTTAAAGCCATAAAATATCGGGAAACCATGTCCATAGATCGCAGCTATACCGATCAGTAAAATTCCAATAAATCCAGCACCGGCAAAAGGTTGAGTAATGGCAATGACTGGGTCGGAGGATAAAAATAACCAACTATAGAGAATCATGATCAAGGATCCTTTTAGAGAATCTCCCAACAAAGTCAGTGTACCCCAAAACTTCCCTACTTCGCGCATGACATTGGATGTTCCGGGATTACCATTTCCAATGGCTGTAATATCTACGTCTTTGCCTATGCGTGCAAAAATACGGGCATAGCTAACAGACCCTGAAAGGTAGCCCAGTATCAAACCGGATACCAACACCAGATAAAACATCATATTCTCCATTCTTGATTTTTTATTCTAAGCCTATAAGTAATAAGGCTGTATGCTGACCGCCATAGCGAGTCTCAAACTCAAGATCTTCAAATTCTTCTTCCAGTTTAGCTGTTATAGGTTTAAGATCTTCAGATTTTACATTGTCATTATAGTAAAAAGAAACTGTCATTCGTTCATCCGGATCCGCACCACGAACAGAAGAGAGCACGACAGGATCAAATTTTTCATCTACGGCAATAACGTTTCCATTCATAACTGCGAAGTAATGGTTTACGGGAATCTTGATCCCGGCAAACTTGGAATCTTTAATGCTCTTATAGACACTGATACTTTCAACCAGATCCATGGATGAAGTCATTTGTGAAAGATTCTCTTCCCAGGTGAGGTTCTTGACAAAACCCATAATGGCGGCTACACCCTGGATCACATTCTTGCTTGGAAAGATCTCTATATGTTTTGCGGTTTCATTTTTAACTAATTGAACTGCGGGAATAATATTCTTATCATTAGCCAACACAATAATAACTTCATAGGGCATCTGGTTGATATGATTTAATATATCGCCGGTTCTGGGTAGATTTTTACCGTATACAAGTACATCAAGATCAGGTTCAAAGTCATG
>Ga0307992_1000360_pt1 | contig 29294 bp, 31 predicted proteins | sample EllFjometagen133_FD_203162 | JGI IMG/M metagenome (GOLD analysis project Ga0307992, IMG submission 203162) | Marine microbial communities from Ellis Fjord, Antarctic Ocean - #133 | ecosystem: Environmental > Aquatic > Marine > Unclassified | place: Southern Ocean | collected 2014-10-08
TTTTTCCTAAAGGAATTGGATTTAAAAATATAGATGATAAAGATATTGAAAAAGTTGAGAAATTGATTAATAATAGACCAAGGAAGAGATTGAATTATTATACTCCCAAAGAAGTGTTTTTCGAAAAAGAAAAAATCTTAAATTAATTATTATTTAATTAAGATTTGGAATAGAATTTAAGTTAGTTATTAATTAGTGATTATTGACTAATAATTTAAAAACTTTTTCTCCTGTAACCACTTATCTTCTTAGCTTTAGCGGTGACACAAAACAGAAATCTGCTAGAAGTACACCCTAATAATTTCTACAAACTAATACTTAAAAACTACCAACTAAAAAAATTGACACTATAAAAAAAATTAGCTACTATTTACTACAGGAAAGAAGCCAATATTCCTTAAAACAAAAAGCCAAAAAGGCAAATTTCTTGTCTTTTTTGGTTATAAAATAAAAATTATTCTTCTTTTTTAATTTCCATTTTGATTTTTGACATTTGATTTTTGATTTTTAAAAGGCCTTGGTGGCGGAATTGGTAGACGCGCTGGACTCAAAATCCAGTGATGGCAACATCATGAGAGTTCAAGTCTCTCCCGAGGCACAAAGAAAAAACAGATGCACTTTTAAGTACATCCGTTTTTTATTTTTCAAAATGTTTACTCTTTAATCCTCTTCCATACAATAATAATAGTAGTAAATAATAAAAAAATTATAACAGCAAAAAACTTCCATTCCAGATTAATTTTTCAGCCTGAATTAATGAACTTTTTTATAATAAAAATACAATAATTAAAAAAGAAAGAAAATTAAAATAAATACTTTATACCTATGCAATAAGTGTGCTCATTTTTTCGGTTATCATTTGTTTGTGTTAATTTCCATAAGGGCGTAAACCCTCCAAAAATATTGACGTCAGGTGTCAGGAAATATTTAGCATCAAAATATTGACGTAGAAAAATTCCATTTGAGTCATTTTCGCCAACACTATCCCATAAAAACATATTGTTAAATTGTAGGGATAGTTTTTCGAGTCCGAAAGCTTCTTTATAATTGTAGAGAATGTTTAGTGTGATTATTGGGTCACCATCACAAAATTTTCTGATAGGTGATAACCACTCCAGCCATAATTCACATTTCAACTGAGGATTAATTTCTTTCCCGAATTTTGTTGTTAGAATCCATGGATTAGAATCCCGCTCATCAAAATGAACAATATACGGCGCTGCTGATAATTCGGAATAAAAACAATCACTCCAGTTTTTCTTCCAACCAAAAGTTGGCTCAAATTCATTTCCGCGTTCGCTGTCAAAGCTACCACGAAAACGAGCGTTTTCACTCAACCATAATTTGGTAAACAGCCCACTTGGTTTATGGGTTAGGTTTAAAACTACTCGAAACATAGGAAAATCATAAATTTTTTTAGAAGCTTTTACTGCTAGATATTTTTCTTCCCATGAAAATAAAAAACTTCCACTCCAGACTGGGTCTTTAGCTTGAACTAAATTACTGGACAAAAAATAGATGAGAAGTATTGATACTATGGTTATTTTTCCCATGACACGCTCCTTTTTATTTAGTTTTTAAAGAATAAGCCTATTTTTAGACTTCAGGGGAGTATATAGTAAGTATCTCGAGTGGCCAATATGACCCTATGGTGATTAGTATCACCTTGACAAAATAAAAATTAGAGTGTAATTTAAGAGTATAAGTTATAAATAATTTTTTATGCCAATAAATATTTTGCAAGAATTAGGATTGTCGCCCAATGAAGCTAAAATATATGAGTCTTTATTGGATCTTAATGAAGCTGGTGTGGGAGAAATTTCAATTCAAGCTAAAGTGCATAGGAGAAATGTTTATGATGCGATCAATCGGCTAATTGATAAAGGATTAGTTTTTCCAATTTTGACTAAAGGCGAACATATTTATGCTCCAGTTGACCCAGGGAAACTCCTAGAGCTAGTAAAAGAAAAAGAAACTGAACTTAATAAAGTTTTACCCGAATTGCAAAAACGCTATCAAAAAGAGTTAACTAGTCAAGAGGCCTATATCTATCGAGGCGTCGAAGGATTTAAGAATTATATGCGAGATGCCCTGAGAGTAGGAGAGGATATTTATGCTATTGGTGCTAAATTAGCTTGGCTTGATCCGCAAGTGCAAGCACTGTCCGAACAAGTAGGAAAAGAAATGAAACGAAAAAATATTAAATGGTACTTATTGTTTGATGAAAAAGTCAAAAAGTCTAGCACAGAAAATTATAATAAATTTGGCAAAAACTATCGTTTTATTCCAAATAAATATTTAACTGATTCTACAATAAATATTTTCGGTGATTATGTGATTAATTATACTGGAATTTATATTAAAAAAATTGATGAAAAAGGAACAATGTTTGTTATTCGTGACAAAAAAATTGCCAATAGCTATCGAAATTGGTTTAAGTTCTTATGGGATAATTGTTCAAAGAAATAAAATTTATTTATTTTCTAATAAACCATCTTTTATGTTAAGTCTTTAAGAGTCTTCTTTAAGTATTTATTTAAATTCAAAAAATGAGAACTCCTTAAAAGTTTTTCTAATTGCCTATTTTTTGGCAAATTAACATTAACTATTTCTTTTACACCTTTAGATAAAGGATTTATCAAGACAATCCTATCACAAAAAAATATTGCCTCCTCTATATTATGAGTAATAAAAATAGAACTAACTTCAGATTCGTTATTATTTAAAATTATCTTTCTCATATCCATCATTAAAACTTCTTTTGTTTTAACATCTAAGGCACTAAAAGGCTCATCCATAAGAAGAAGAGATGGATTTGGAGCCAATGCCCTAGCGATAGCAACTCGCTGTTTCAGCCCACCAGATAATTGCTTTGGCAATTTATTTTCATAATCTTCCAGCTTTAAAAGCTTAAGCATAGAATTAACAATTCTATTTTTTTTCTGTTGGCTAAAATCAAATGAGATCAAACTTAACTCGATGTTGTCTCTAACCGTCTTCCACTCCAACAAAGAAAACTCTTGAAAAACCAAAGAAGAGAAAAAATTGTTACCTCCAAAAGACATCTTTTTTATTTTTCCTTTTTGAGGAAAAATAAAACCAGCTATTAAATTCATTAAAGTAGTTTTTCCACAACCATTTGAACCTAATAATCCAACAATCTCATTCTTCTTAACTTCAAAAGAAATATCTTCTAAAATATTTTCATTTGATTTGCCGGAAAATGAAAAAGACACTTTTTCTAATTCAAGAATATTATCAATGTTATTTATTGTTTCCATACCACTACTTTAAATTCTAAATAGCTTATAATTTTATTCATAACATATCCTATCAATCCTATTACAATCATCGCAAAAATTACATATTGAGTTTTAAGAAGAACTCGATTAATTTCGATGAAATAACCCAACCCAGAATTAACCGCAATCATCTCAGCCGCAATCACAGCCATCCAAGCAAACCCTATACTAACTTTGCAACCTGAAAATAGATAAGGAAGTGAAAAAGGGAAAATTATATGAATAAATTTTTGATAAACAGTGAGATCGTAATCAATGCTTACTCGATTATAGACCTCTGGCAAGGAAGCCACTCCAAAAGAAACCGAGGTGAATATAGGGAAAAACGCTGCCAAGAAAATAATGAATAATGAAGATGCATCTCCTATGCCAAACCACAAAATAGACATTGGTATCCATGCAATTGGAGGAATAGGTCTTAGAAGCTCAATTATGGGAGAAACATAATTTTTCAGAAAAGATGAAACTCCGACAACATACCCCAATAAAGAAGCTATTAAAAGAGAAAGTAAGAAGCCAAAAACAGTCCTTCGAACGCTCCCCCAGATATGAACAAAGATCTCACCACTTTGAAAAAGATTAACTGAAGAAAAAATCACTTCAAAAGGATTCGGGATAAAAGGGTTTTGAAAAATAAAAGCCCCTATCCACCAAATATAAAAGAAAATTGTTATCGCAGACACCCATTGCCAAATCTTTTCAGAATTAAACATTTTCCATAATTAAAACAAATAACTTTGATCTATGTTTTCTTTTATATTTATTTTTTTATCTATTATTTTCTCAGAAAACTCAAAGTCTATCTTTTCTTGAGTCTTTTCTATCCACTCTTGACTTATGCTCATATCAACATCTTCAATACTTTTCACATTAAAGTTAGGCTCATTAAATTTCAAAGACTCTACTAACGAAATATCAAATTGAGATTCCTCGCTAAACCATTCAAAGGCCTGCTTCTTATTCTCAGAAAGATAAAATTGAGACTCCTTAAAAGCTTTCATAAACTTTTTAACTTCCTCTGGATTTTTTTCAGCGAAAGTTTTAGAAATCAGAATAAAACTAATATCATCATACTCTTCAATTGTATATGCCAGATTTTTTTGTTTAAAAAGAGTTAACATCGGCTCTCCCCAGGCAATTGCATCAACCTGAGAAGTTTGAAGAGCCGCTCCCATTTCTGTAGGTTTTATATTTACAATCTCCACATCCTTTCCAGGCTCTAAATCAGAATTTTTCAAAGAATTAATCACAACAGGATAAGGACCTGTTGCATAAGGAATTCCCAGCCTCTTTCCTTCTAAATCAGTTATCTTAGAAATTCCAGAGTCAGTTCTTGCCATCACTTCCATTGGAAAATAGGAATTTTTTCCTATAATCATCCAGTCATCTGATTTTGTCATCAAGTTAACAGCAGGAACCCAGCCAACAAAGAATAAATCAATTTTATTTGCCAAAGCCGCTTCCACCATAGGTGGCCCGTATTGAAATTTTTCATACTTTATATTTAAATCATTCTTTTCTGCTATCCCCGACTCTCTCATTACCTCAGAAGGAAGAGCTCCTTCTGCCCAAGAAGTCATATAACCAACCCTCAACTCTGATACCTCCATTTCTGTTTCCATCGATACTTTACTGACCTGATTTTGATTATTATTGCTTTGCCAGAAAATAAATCCTCCAATTACAGCAACAACAATTATAATCCACCAGAAATTTTTCCAAAATTTTTCCATGTTTTTTTATTAATAATTAATATTCAGTCCTTTGACAGCCTAGGAAATATACTATAATATAAAATATATGTAAATATGTTGTCGTCAAACGACAAATAAGATTAACTTTAAAAAAATAATAAAATTATGAATCTAATAAAATTACTCGAAAAAATAAACTGCTCTGAACATGAAGCTAAAACATTTATTGCTCTTCTGGAAGAAAATAATGGAGTCTCAGTCTTACAATTAAGCAAAAAACTCAATCTTCCTCGTCCAACTATTTATGGACATATTGATTCTCTAATAGAAAAAGGTCTTGTTAAAAAAGGACTTGGCGAATTTGGTTCTGTTTTTTTCGCAGAAGATCAAGAAAAAATTGAATCTATCTACATTGAAAAAATTAATGAAATCAAAAAAGCTAAAAAAGAATTTTCAGAAACACTTAAATCTCATGCCTACAAAACAAGTTATCAACCAAAATTCATTCACTATTCAACTCAAGAAGCAGCGAAATCAATTCTTCGAGATGTTCTAAGGTCAAGAGAAAAAGAATCCTATTGGTTCTGGCCACTAAGAGAAATGCTTAAGATTATTCCTGAGGAAACTCTTAACAGCTTTAATAAGGAAAGAATAAAAAGAGATATGCAAATAAATGTTCTCTGGCCACCAAAAAGAAAAGTGGACACTGAAAAACATCCATTGCTTGGACCATGGAACGAAAAAAAATCTCTACGAAAAGTAAAGATTTTACCAGAAAAAATAGACCAAACTCTAGGTTATGCAATATATGGGAATAAAGTAGCCTTCATATCTTCCAAGAAAGAGAATTATGGCATGATTATCGATAGCCGTGAACTCGCCCAAACCCTTAAAGCCCAATTCGATTATTTTTGGAAAATTTCAAAACCATTAAGGAAATAACATTTTTTTATAAATAAAAAACAGACCTACTTTAAATTAAAAAGTAGATCCGCAAAGAAAAATTCTAGTTTCACAAAAAAGTATTAATCTCCATTAAGAACATACTCCATGTACTCATCATCCATATTCAAAAAATTACCAAGATCTTTTTCTATTAATACTGCTTTCCAACCTTTCGCAACGGTAATCCTCTGAAGATTTGAGCAATCACTCTCTTTTCTTAATCCAGTCTCTTGGAATAATCGTTCGAAAAATAAACTTTCAAAAATATATGTTTTTAATTTAAAAGCGTAAATTCGTTCCTCTGCCCCTTCCACAGAACTCAAAAAGTCTGCAGTTATATTCCACTGAAAACGTAAAGACCAAAGTTTCTTAGTATAATCATCTCTTATATCCACTGTCTTCTTTGCTATCTCCGCTGCCCCACCGGAATGCCGAAGTTGATCTTCAATTTTTTCTAGGTTTTTTTCACAATTCAAAGTTTTAGCTTTTTCTATAACTTCTGCCATCTCTGAAAAGGAATACTTCCCAAGCTTTTCCCAGCGATTCACAATTCGCCATGCGTTTTTTTCCCAATTTTCCATTTTCTCTCTCCTTTTTTATTCTTTGAGAAATTAGCTCCATTTAAAAACTTTTTAACTTTCCATCAATTTTATTATTAGAACCACAAAATACTTTACAGCTCTTCAAAAAAATACTGACTTATTATAAACAAGAGCTTATATCCAATTCTCTTATTCCTACCTCCCATCCCTTTCCAATAACAAGTTCTTGTTTTTTACCATTTTCCCTGGGAGATGAAAACAACTCATCATAATTTGCATCAACACAACTAATCACTTGATGAAAAAACATTTTTTCAAAAGCTTCTCCTATCAATTTCCATTGATACACTTCTTCAATAGGCTCATTATGACTTTTAGCAAAATCTTCTAATGATAGAATATAACAATATGCAGACCAAAGTTTTTTAGTCTCGTCATCGTTTACCACACCTATTTTTTTAATTGACCAAAAGAGACTCTCCGAAGAATACATCTCTTCAAGCGTTTTGGAAGATGGCTCTTCTATTTCTCCTGCCATCTCAATAATCTTTAATATCCATGAAATAAAAGGCATTTCAATTGAATCTTTTGTTTTTTCTATTTTTTTATTACTCATTTCATTTTCCTCCGTTTTTGGTTATAAACATAATTGAAATAGTCTTATCTTATCTTAAAAATATTTTTACTGATCTCTTCAAAGAACTTCTTCAATAAAAGTTAAATGCCAATTAACCTCCTTTCTCTATTTTAAAGCTATATTGTCAACGAACTAACACTTGACAATACTCCTTTTTTAGATTATTGTAAACAGTGTCGAGAATATTCCACGAATAGATTAATAAAATCAATTAAAAAACATGGATTTCGAAAAGATGCTATCAATATTTGATTTACGAAAAATTGAAATAAAAACTTTTGAAAAACTTTTCTATGGAGGAAAAATGAGTGCAGGAAATCTTGCCAAACAAGTTGAAGTGAGTCGCACTTCAATCTATGATCTCCTGGAAAAACTATTAGAAAAGGGATTAGCAATTGAAATAAAGGAGTTAAATATAAAAAATTTCAAAACACAATCCCCCGAAAAAATAGAACTGCTAATAGGTGAGAAAGAAGAAGAAATAAATTCTGCAAAAAATGAACTTGTTTTTATGCAAAAAGAATACGACGGCATCAAAAAAAACGCTCTGCCTGAAATGCAAACCTATAAAGGAAGAGATGAATTAAGACAAATGCTAAAAGATATTTTACTTTATGATGATATAACCATCTATGGATACTGGTCGATTAAGAACGTAACAAAAGTCGTAGGAGTTAAATTCTTTGAAGAATATCATGAGAAGAGAATCAAACAAGGAATAAAACTAAAAACAATTTGGCCAGAGAGTAATCTCTCCTCAAAAAAAACAGCCCTTTTTCTGGAAGAGGGTCATGTAATAAATAGGGACTTGAGAATTGCTCCTCAAAATATCGATTTTTCTTTAAGCTATGTAATTTACGCAAACAAAATTATGTTTTTCTCATCCCCCGAGGAAAATTTCGGATTCATCATCGAAAGCAACGAACTAGTCAAAACAATGAAACAGCAATACGATGTAATTTGGAAAATTTCAAAGCCTTTAAAAAAATAATTTCTACTAAAATAAAAAACAGGCTTATCTTTTGATAAAACCCGCTTTGTTTAAGAAAAGTTTTTAAATATTGTTTCTCCAAATTTTAAAATAACTTTCTGTGTTCTAAGACTACCGTAATCGTGTATATACAACTTGTTTTTCCAAAAACTGAAATTGTAGGAGTTTCCCCAATGATGCATATCTCTAGCTAAATAATCAACATCCTCTACATATACGCAATACAATCTTTCCTTGTTGGTTTTGTTTGGGTATATCGCCATTTGTATTTTGTGGGAGATGTTAGAGTCAGCACATTCTTTCCCAGCACGTTGCAAATTTATCAATCCAAGAAATGAAAAATAAGTTGGTTGTAAAAAGCAATGATGAGTTTTTTGATAAAATAGAAACTCTCGCCAATTGCCAACTACGCCAGCAAAGAAAACTTTTATCGAATATCTTTTTATAATTTCTTTTTCCGGATTCAAAATAGACTTGAATAACGTAATGCTAATTCTGGGAAGTTTAATGACAATTACTAGTTTTGGAAAAAGCGCAACAAAACGATTTCTTCCTCTTCTTATTATACTCATTTTACCCTCCCCTTTTTTTCAAAACATATCTCTGGAAAATTTCTTCAATAGTTCCACAATGTCCCTTGTCAACAAACCCATCAGTGTTATCAAAAGCAATCTTAGAAGACGTAAAAGAAAAAATAGGAATTTCAGGATGTATTTTTTTCAATTCCTTAGCAATTTCATCGCCCCGAATATCATCAGAAAAATAAAAATCTACTAACGCCATGTCATATATCAGACCATTTTTAACAGCATCAATAGCCAAACAACCAGTTGTAAAACCGTGGATTAAAAAGTTTTTTCTTTCCAAGCGTCTTTCGACATTAAATATCCAACGTTGATCATCATCAACAAGCAAAATAATTCCTTTATATTTTTTCATTTTTTTCTCCTTCTAGTTTTTCTCCTTTACTAATCTTGGGGAGTTTCATTATCCATCGTTGTATTGGCGGAATGAAAAACAAATAGCCAAAAAATAATATTTTTGTTAATTGTTTGTAATGAATTTTTGAAAACTCCAAAATTATTTCAATGATAATTTTTTTCGGAACATCTGAACTGATAAAATTTTGCTTTTTTAGCTTTTCTATCACCCATTTTTTTTCTATGCTTTCTCGTTTTTTCCCAAATTTTGCATTAAAAAGATAATATCCCGCAGGTATAGTAATCCAGAGAAATACTGTAATAATGGTTATAATCATTTGATTTTCCTCCTTTTCTTTAAAACATATTTTTTAAAAGCTTTTTCAATTGATTTAATCATGTCGGGTTCTTTTTTAATAAAGCCATCAGTGTGCATAAATTGCACATCCCCTGCAGAAATACCTAAGACGGGTGTTTCTGGATTAATATTTTTTGAACATTCCGTAATTTCAACTCCATCAGGTTCTGTAGGGAAGCTAAGGTCAACAAGAGCTAAGTCGTAATTAATTCCTTGATTGCGTATAGCATAGATTGCTGCTTGACCATTATTAAATCCGTGCACAAAGTAATTTAATTTTTTTAAGGAACGGCCAAGAGAATCTGTTAAAAATTTTTCATCATCAACGATCAGAATAATTCCTTTATATTTTTTCATTTCTTACTCTCCTTATTAGGAATTTTTATGGCTAGAATATACGGCAATAATACTCGAAGTTTCTCATCTTTATCGTCAAATAAAATAGAAGTAATAAGTCCAGCGCCCTTAACTCTCTGATCAACTTTTAACACCGTAGCTTTTCTGTGTCCGATAAAACCATCTTTTGTTTCCCAATAGGCGATATAGATTCTTTTTCCGATTAATTTTTGAAAAAGTCCAATCATTTTGCCAGTCAAAACCATTTCTTTTTCTAATAGATTCTCTTTTGCTGGTGTGTAAAAAGTTTTATTAGATTCAAGGGCGTCGAGAATTTTCCATCTTAATTCAAGATATTGATTGAAAAAATTGTAAGTTTTCATGTGTCACCTCTTTCTTTTTTAAATTTTCAAAGATCTATTCTTTAGATAGGCAATTTGACAATAGGACTATTAAGCTATATTGTAAATAGTGTTGCAACATTTCCACAACAATTATGAAAATAGATAAAGTATTAAATTTATTTGACCTACGCCCTATTGAAAAAGAGGTTTTTAAAGTTTGTTTTGATGTCAATGGAATTGGGGCGACAGAGATTGCTAAAAAAATTGGAATAAATCGAACTTCAATTTATGATTTTCTAGATAAGCTTATTAAAGTCGGTTTGATCATTGAATCACAAAAACAAGGCATAAAAAATTTTTATGCCCAGAAACCCGAACAAATAGAACTATTGATTAACGAAAAAGGTCAAAAAATAACAATTGCAACCCAAGCAATTGAAGAACTTAAAAAAGATTTTTATACTAACAAAAAAAGAACTATCCCACGAATGCAAATTTACGAAGGGAAAAAAGAATTACAACAAATGATGAAAGATATGCTTCTATATCATGACATAACGATTTACTCTTTCTGGCCAATTGAAAATATTATCCAAATATTAGGAAAAGAATTTTACAGCAACTTCCAGAAAAAAAGAGTTGCCAGTAATATTAGCATTAAAGTAGTTTGGCCAAAAAAACATATTCGCCAAAAAATAAAATATTCCTTTTTAGAAAATTCAAAAGAATTCAAAAGAGAAATTAGAATTTTACCAGAAAATATAAGCTTTGATCTTGGCTATACTATTTATGGTAACACTGTAAGATTTATGTCTTCTCAAAAAGAAAATTATGGTTTTATAATTGAAAGCATTGAAATGGCTGATATGATGAAAAAGCAATTTGAAATGATATGGAAAATTTCCAAGCCTTTAAAAAATAAAAAATCTTAATCTTCTAGTCCTAAATTAAAACTTTTTCGATGAATTCGGCATGGGCCGAATTCTTTTCTTTTAAAAAATTACTTAGAATGCTATTATAAATAAAAAAGTAATATATAAATAAATGGAAAATTTTAAAGAAGGAAAACATAAAACAAGTTTTGAAAGAATCATTGGAACAAAATCAGCAACTGAGAAAAAAGAAGTTCGAAAAACTCTTCAACAAAAGCTATCAAGAAAAGAAGCTAAATTTAAGCCTTTTGAATTAATCCCGACAGAAAGAGACAAAGAAATTATAAAAATAGTTTCTTCAATCACAGATAAATTAATCTCTTTCTATGGTGGAAAAATAAATCATCTTCCTCTTAATAGACTTCATATTGTAAAACCAGGAACAGTTAAGAAGGTCACTGAAGGAAAGTTTTCCAAAGGATTACAATCGCCAATAAAGCAGGCTGTCATAGTAGAAAAAGAATCCTCCGAGCTTCAGTTTTCCGCAATATTATCCCACGAACTCCTTCATTTAAAATCTTATAAATCAGCCCAGATAGACAAGAACGGAGACCTAATTCCTTATCGTTCAGGATTGCAATCTTTTAGCAGGAAAGGAGACATTATCTATTTTAATAGCTTAGAAGAAGCAATAGTCGCCACAACAAATCAAATAGCTTTTGCAGAAATAAAAACTCGCCCCATATTCAAAGATGAAATATCAGAAATAGAAGGCATTAAAAATTGGCTGAGAGACTTTTATACAAAAAATAATCCCACCGATAAAGAAGCACTAGAAGAAACCATCTTTGAAATTATTTTTATTCCTGAAAGCAATAAACTTCTTAATTTTCTTCAAAATTCCAACGAATCAGATGAATACAAAATTGGCTACCTACAAGGATACCTTGATATAGCAAAAGAAATTGATAATCTTGTTTTTGCTGAAAGAGAAGAAGAAAGAAAGAAATTCTATGATTTGATAAATGATATCATTGAGAAATCCAATGGAGAATTTAAAGAATGGAATGAAGTTTTTGATATATTCGCTAAAGCAAATTTCAGTGGAAATCTTATGCCCCTAGCAAGACTAGTAGAAAAAACTCTAGGTAAAGGATCTTTCAGAAAAATTGCTAAAGAATTCTAGCCATCCAATCCTAAATTAAAACTTTTTCGATGAATTCGGCATGGGCCGAATTTTTTTATTTGTTCATAATGAAGCTTGGTACCATACCCTTTATGTTGATCAAGATGATATGCTGGAAATTCTTCATGAAATTTTCTCATCATTCGATCTCTTCTGACTTTGGCACAAACTGAAGCTGCCGCAATCGAAAAAAAATCTCGGTCTCCTTTTGAAAAGACCCTTTGCTTAAGTTTTATTTTTGGAATTGGCCTATTACCATCAACCAGAAGACAAATATTTTCATGACTAACTTTTTTTGAAAGTTTTTCGTCCTGAAACACACTAGTCAATAAATCATCCACCGCCAAACGCATTGCTAAAAAAGTTGCCTGAAGAATATTAACTTTATCAATAATTTTATGTGAAACCTCTCCAATCCCAATTCGAAATAAATCAGAATTATTATTAATATGCTCATAAATTTCTTCTCGTTGTTTTTCTGAAAGAGTTTTACTATCACGAATCAAATCCCTATTAAATTTCACCTCCACAGAAACTGCTTCTGGAAAAATCAAAACAGCGGAGGCCACAACTGGCCCCGCCAAAGGTCCTCGACCTGCCTCATCAATCCCAATCACACACTGCCCTTTCTGAAAACATTGTTCTTCAAATTTTGTTTTTGGTAAAATCATTATATTAATTCAAAAATCAAAAATAAATGTTAAAAATCATAATTTATAATAAATTCATTATGTTTATTTTTTGAACACAATGGTTTTGAAAAGAAAAACGTAACCAATCAACAAATCACCTCTTTAGCCATTTAACTCTTAAAAGCAAATATAAATTCAGTGAAAAAAATAAACATAATGAATTTTTCTATTACCCCCCCCTATTAAGAAAAAAGAAACTACAAAATCATCTTTCAATAGCATTCTCTAATATTTTTACTATTCTTTCATAATCTTCTTTTATCATCTCCTGTCCTTCTGGCATTGTCTTTTCCCAACTCCTTTTAATTTTTTCTTTAAGCCAAGAAGCACCTTCAACGACTTTATTATCTAAAACACGAAAAGCTAAATGCATCATGGAAACTGGCTCTGAAATATGGCTCATTGCATCAGCTGAAGCCAGGATTTTCGATTCAATTGTTTTGTGTTTTTGCTTAATACTCCCTCGATGAGCCTCAATACAATCCGCCACATGATTAATTTTGTCTTCAAGAAAATTCATCTCAGCTAAAATTTCCCGAGCCTTTTTAGCACTTTCAATATGATGAATCTTATCAAATTTACGATCCAAAATACTTGCATAATCATGCAACAAAGCCGAAAGTTCAAGAACCTCCAAATCCGCCCCAAGTTTTTCTCCAAGTTTTTTAGAAAAAGTAACTACCGGAACAATATGAAATTCCCAAATTCGATCACGCACAACTGTTCTTTCACAAGCCTCTTTGACTAATATCTCTACTTCTTTTTTTATATTCTGATAATCGTAATTCATTTGAAAATATTAATGACATTCACTCAAAATATCTAAAATATTTATTTTTTAAACGTAATGATATTAAAAAGAAAGTCTTTAAATTAGCAAAAATAAATTCAGTGAAAAAAATGAATATTTTAGATCTACTGCCCAAATCTATTGCTTCCTGACTTTATATTTTGCGCCCTCAAGTGCTTTAATAATATTTTCCATCAAGTCATCCACCTCTTCTCCTGTCATCGTTTTTTCATCATCTCCAAATTCAAGATGAAATGCTAAAGATTTTTGTTTTGTTTCTTTATTACTATAAACATCAAATAATTCACAAGACAAAAGATTTTTGCTTCCATTTTTCTTAATTAAAGCTTCCATACCACCAACTTCAACTTTCGGTTCTGTAAACATTGCTAAATCTCTTTCAACAACTGGATATTTTCGAAGAGTTTTATAAATCTTCTCTTCAAGATTTTGATAAATTTCAAAAAGACTGTCAAGGGAAATCTTGAAAGCAACAACATCTGACTTGATTGAATAAAATTTCTTAACATTTTTATCAATTTTTCCTATCCAACCAATCTTTCTACCATTAATCTCCATAATAGCTCTCCCGGAAGAATCAGCTTTAAAGTCAATTGATTTTCCTAAAAGCTTTTTAACAAATTCATCAATTTTTCCTTTAAGTTCATAAAAATTATCCTCCCCAGAAGCATCCTTCGAATATAAAGCTCCGGAAATTAAAAAGCTCTCCTCTGGATTATTATCTTTTCCAACGTTATAAGTTTTTCCAATTTCAAAAATTGAAAATTGATCAAAATTCTTAGCATTCAAAGAAACTTTTTCAAGAATTCCTGGAATTAAAGTTTTTCGAAACAATGCATGTTGTGGAATTAAGGAATTTTTTAATTCGAAATGATTTTCGATCCCAAATAACTTTGCCTCTTCATGACTATAAAAAGAATAAGAAACAACCTCATTAAAACCGAGTGTCGTCATTAAGTCTTTCACTTTCCACTCAAATTCCCTTATCTTATTTTTCTCTGGAGGAGCAACGACGGTTTTCATTGGAACACTTTCAATATTTTCATACCCACTTATTCTCCCGATTTCTTCCGTTAAATCTTCTGAACCCTCAACGTCCAATCTCCAATAAGGAATTTTCACTTCCCATTTTCCTTTATCTTCTGAAACAATTTCAAATCCAAGATTTTCCAAGATTTCTCTAGACTTTTTTTCATCAACTTCTTTTCCAATCAACTTGTTAACTTTTGTTATCTCTAAATCCACAGTTTCCTGTTTTTGTTCAAAATAATTTTCATCAACTACTCCCTCAAGTTTTGCGCCAGCATACTCCACAAAAAGTTCAATCGCTCTTTGCAATCCCCTCTCTGCAAGTACTGGTGTGATATTTTTTTCAAATCTTGCCTGTGCCTCGGTTAAAAGACAATGTCGCTGTCTTGATTTTCTGATACTAAAAGAATTAAAGTTGGCTGATTCCAAAACAATTCTTTTAGTTTCTTTTGAAATTCCAGACTTCTTGCCACCTTTAATTCCCGCAAGAGCCAAAGATTCTTCATGATTCGCAATCACTAAATCATTTTCATCAAGTTCTAAATTTGAATCATCTAAAAGTTGAAGTTTTTCTCCCTTAGAAGCTTTTCGAACAACAATCTCAATTTTTTCACCATCATTAATCATATTCGCATCAAAAGCATGAAGAGGATTTCCAATTTCCAACATTACATAATTGGTAATATCAACAATATTATTAATCGGCTCCATTCCGCAAGCAATCAAAATATTTTGCATCCAAAGTGGAGACTCTTTCACTTCAATATTATTCAAAACAGCTCCCATATATCTTTGACATAAATCTTTTTCTTTAATTTCAATTGAAAGCTTTTCAGTTTTCTCCCATTCTTGTTTTTCTAATTCAAAATTAACTCTCCTACCCTCCATAACCGCAATCTCTCTTGCCATTCCTTCGTGACTCAAGCAATCATGTGCCCTGTTTGGAAGAATATCAAAATCAATCATCACGTCATCCAATTCAATTGCTTCCGCCAAAGACATTCCAATTTCCAATTTTTTATCAAGAATCAAAATTCCTTCATGATCCTTTCCAATTCCAAGTTCATCTTCTGCACAAAGCATTCCCTCTGATTTTTCTCCACGAATCTCTGAAGCTTTAATTTCAATTTTACTATTTGGCAAAATTGCCCCCACCAAAGCCACTGGAACTTTTTGCCCCACTTCAATATTTGACGCACCACAAACCACAGACAATTCTTGAGAACCAACATTCACTCTAGCAAATTTTAATTTATCTGCATTTGGATGAGCTTTAACTGAAATAATTTCTCCCACCACAAAATTATCGAATCTTTTTTTTAATTCTTCCGTCTCCTCCAATTCGAATCCCTTCAACATTACAAGATCTGTAAGTTCTAAGACACTTTTTTCTGTTTTTGAAAGCTCCTTGAGCCAATTGTATGAATATTTCATATTAAAATTGTTTAATAAATCTTAAATCTCCTCCTGCAAAAAGACGAATGTCATTAATTTTATATTTCATCATCGCAAGACGATCGATCCCAAATCCCCAAGCAAATCCTTGATATTTTCCTCTTTCATATCCAGCTGCTTCAAAAACTCGCTGATTCACCATTCCTGAACCACCAATTTCAAGCCAACCAGAATTTTTGCAGGAACTACATCCCTTTCCATCACAAACCGTACAAGAAATATCAAATTCAAAACTTGGCTCTGTGAACGGAAAATAACTTGGTCTTAACCTTACGGTAATCTCTCTTTCAAAAAATAAAGTAAAGAACTTCTCTGCAATATCCTTAAAATTTGCAATACTAATGTCATCTCCGACAACCAATGCTTCAAACTGAGAGAAGGTATGTTCATGATTTGCATCAGTACTTTCATAACGAAAAGTTCTCCCTGGAACAATAATTCTAAAAGGAGGTTTATGTTTTTCCATATATCTCACTTGAGTATTTGAAGTATGAGTCCTAGCGACAAGCTTTTGCTTCTCACCTTTTTCATTTTTTGCCTCCTGTTTTAACCAAAAAGTATCTTGCATATCTCGTGCTGGATGATCCTTGGGCATATTCAAAGCATCAAAATTATACCATTCATTATCAATCTCTGGTCCATCGGCAATCTCAAATCCCATGGTTGAAAAAATTTCCTCAATTTCTTTTTGAGTTTGAGAAAGAATATGCAAATGACCAATTTCTTGTTTTTCGCCAGGAGCTGTAACATCGATCCATTCATTATCAACTTCTCCTCCTTCTAATTCATTTTTTTTGCTTTCAATAATCCCTTTAATATCTTTTCTAATCTTATTAGCAAAATCACCAATCAATTTTTTTTGCTCCAATCGAAGATCTTTTATCCCTCTTAATAAAAGCGAAAAATCACTCTTTCTTCCCAAAAAAGCTATTCTTAAATTTTCCAAATCTTCTGAATTTTTAACAGAAGAAATTTTTTCATCAAATTTTTTCTTTATTTCTTCAAGTTTTTCCCTAGAAATTCCTTTTGACATTTGTTTTAAATAATACTATTTATAATTACATTTGGGTCATTCGAGTTTTAATTCGAGTTATTCGAATCGCCTTTAATAACTTATACGACCCTAATTTAAGAATAAGCACACAAATAACTCAAATAATTTTCGAAAACCAGATACTCTATAGTATTCCACAGAGAGCATGATAAATCAAGACAATAGAATATCTTAATCTTAATTAATCTTATCTTAAAGCATCTATTGTATATATTTTAATATATATTAAAATATATACTTCTTTTTATAAAAAACAGTCTCGTCTAAACGAAACTGCTTTAGTTTGAAAGTAAGAGCTATTCAATAACTTGAATTTTTCGAAATTCTCTTTTTCCAACTTTCAAAATCGCTCCATCAATATCTTTATTAATCTTATAATCAACATTGGTAACTGCCTTATCATCAATCTTTACTCCGCCTTGATTAATTTTTTGTCGCGCTTCGCTTCGACTCTTTGCAAGTTCATTTCGATCCAAGACCTCTGTCAATTTATTTCCCACCTTCATTTCAATTTCATCAACATCCTCTGGTGTTCTTTTATTTGAAAAAACATTCTCAAAATGCTCCTGTGCTTTTTGATCCTCTTGTTCACCGTGATATATTCTAACCACTTCACTTGCAAGTCTTATCTTTGCTCCCCTCGGATCAGAAAGAAGCTGTCTGACCTCATCCATCGGAACATCCGTGCAAATTTCAAAATATTTTTCTAATAGCTCATCTCTAATACTCATTATCTTGCCAAACATTTCATTTGGTTCATCTGAAATTAAAATCACATTCCCCCAACTCGTACTCATCTTCCTTCCGTCAGTTCCCTCAAGAAGACCAAAAGTCATGATGTTTTGAGGTTCCTGATTATTTGCTTTTTGAAGTGTTCTCCCAGCAAGAACATTAAAAAGCTGATCCGTTCCACCAATTTCAATATCTGCTTTAATTGCAACACTGTCATACCCCTGCATCAAGGGATACATAAATTCCCGTAAAGAAATCCTCTTCCCTTCTTTAAATCTTTTTGAAAAGCTTTCCCTATCAATCATTTCTGCCACTGAAAAATTATCTGCCAACTGACAAATATCATTAAAATCAAGTTTCCCAAGCCACTCACTATTATAGTGAACTTCAACTTTACTCACATCAAAAATTCGACTAATTTGATCAAGGTAGTCTCTCATATTCTCTTTTACTTCATCCTGAGAAAGCATTGGTCTTTCACTATCCTTATCAGATGCATCACCAACTTGCCCAGTAAAATCACCAATAATCAAAACTATTTGATGACCAAGATCTTGGAACTTTTTTAACTTCCGCATTGTTGAAGCTCTTCCAATGTGAATCCTTGGTCCAGTTGGATCAATTCCATATTTTACTCGTAACTTTTCCCCTGATTTCATCTTCTTCTCCAAATCTTCTTTCACAATCAGATCTTCAACTCCTCGCGTCAAAAGTTCTTCAATTTTTTGTTCGTTATTTTCCATTTTTTTTTAAAATACTTAATTATTCTATAAATTCAAACTAATACCCTTTCTTTCTGAGAACAAAATTTTCTACAAAAATTATTGTCTGAAAGCCCAAATTTTATCTGGAAATCGTCCAAGGTGGTGTTGAATGTGGGTAAGATTTTCAGTTATAAAATTTAGGGCTTGAGTTTATTTTTTAGAAAATTTTGTTCTCAGAAAGAGATCGCCACTAATCCTTCAAAAACTTTCACCAAGTTAATTAATCTACATTTTTTCTGGCGCGTCAACTCCAAGAATATCAAGAGTTTCACGCAAAATATACTTAGTCGCTGTTACTACCGCTAATCGAGCTTTTGTTAAATCAATTTTCTCCTCGTCAATCACTCGACAGTCATGATAAAAACTATGAAATTTATCCGCTAACTCAATTGCATAATGAGGCAATCGATGTACTTCATACTCAGAAACAATGTCATCAAGAAGCTCTGGAAGTCGCAAAAAATATTTAATTAATTCAAGCTCCTTCTGATCTTTCAATAAATTTAAGTTAATATTTTCTTCACTAAATTTAATTCCTGCTTCTTCTGCTTTTCTCAGCACACTACAAATTCGAGCATATGCGTATTGAACATAAAAAACTGGATTCTTACTTGATTGTTCTTTTGCTAAATTAATATCAAAATTAATATGAGTATTATAAGAATACATTAAAAAGAAAAATCTCACTGTATCTTTCCCAACCTCATCAATTAAATCATCCATTGAAACATACGTGCCTTTTCTTTTCGACATTTTTAATTCTTTCCCATCTTGAATAATTTTAACCATCTGACTTAAAATTATATCAAGTTTTCCTTTATATCCAAGTGCTTCTACTGCACCCTCAACTCTCTTCACATCACCATGATGATCTGCTCCCCAAATATTAATGGCTTTATCAGCTCCTCTTTCAAATTTATCTTTATGATAAGCAATATCGCCACCAAAATAAGTCACTTCACCAGTATTCTTTTGAATAACTCGATCTTTTTCATCACCAAATTTTGTCGATCGAAACCAAACAGCGTCATCTTTTTCATAAACCAGATCTTTTTTTTCTAATTCCTCAAAAACCGCTTCAACTTTTCCGTCATCATGTAAAGATTTTTCTGAAAAATATTCATCAAATTCAATCCCAAGCTTTTCCATGCTCGGCTTAATTATTTCTTGAATAATCTTCTGACTTGCTTCCTGTCCCACTAAAAATGGATCGGTTTCTTTAATCTCTTTATGAAGTTGATTAATATATTCTCCTTTATACTGGGTTTCTTTATCTTTTAATACAGAATGTCCTAGAATTTTTATTTGATTTCCAAAATCATTTATATAATACTCTTTCCAAACATCCCATCCTCGTTTTTTAAAAACATTCCCAAGCACATCTCCAAAAGGACCTCCTCTCCCATTCCCCAAATGGACTGGGCCAGTTGGATTAGCTGAAACAAAATCGAGATGAAGTTTTTGTTTTTTTTCTTTAGATAAAATCTGAGAATAATTTTCCTTTTTTTGTAACACTTCTTTTATTACTTCATACAAAAATTCATCTTTAAATGAAAAATTAACAAACCCTGGTTTCACAAAGGAAATTTCTTTAAAAATATCTTGATTAGTTTTTTTTATTTCATTGGTAATTTCCTCAGCAACTTCCAAAGGATTCTTTTTTATTTTCGAAGCAATTTTTAACGCAATATTTGAAGAATAATCCCCAAATTCTGAAATCGGATAATTTATCTCAAACTCTTTTCCACTAATATTTAAATCAGGCCATTTTTGTTTAATGATAAATAGTACTATTTTTTTAATTTCTTCTCTAATTTCCATTTTCAAGACAATTTAAAATTATAAATCTTAGTATAAAGATTACTTTTGAAAAATCAACTATTTACATCAATTCAACTCTCAAAAACACCCTATTTTACGCATTAAACATAACACGAAAATAATAACAAAACAACTCCATTGAAAATTTGACAACACCTAAAAATAGAATAAAATAGACATTAAAGAAGAAAATACTGAAACGAACAAATTATTCCAGAAATAACCTTAATCTTAATTATTTTACATGAAAATTAATAGTAGCCATTACTGTATTGTTGATGAAAACAATAAACCAGATTATCGATACCTTTTTGAAAACTCTCAGGATGCAAGAAAGAAAATAAAACAAATAAAAAATTCAACAAGAGGAGAAACGGTCCTTTTTAATCAAAGAAAAAAGGATTATTTTATTGATGGAATAAAAAAGGATTTCTACAATCCTTATCAAAAATTAACTATAAAAAGAGGATGCTGGACTGGACTTCATGTCCAAAAACTTAACTCAGTTGGTGGAATTAAACCTGAAAAATTATTTAAAAAAATTATTAAAAGCGAAGAAAATAAACTTTCTTATTCTCAGCACATAGAAGATGAGATACAAATTTCATCCCCAACTATTAAGATCCCAAAAATGCCTCGATTTGAATTACCGTTCTCTATCCCTAATTTCAATTGGAAAGAATCATTTCTGGCAACAAAAGCCTTTACTGGCGTAGTAGCTATAGTGTGTATCGCAATAATAGCTTCTTTCACTATTGTTCAGAAAAATTCTGCTGAAAAAATTGCACAAGGAATAATCGAAAACGAAAAAGAAACTATCCAAAAAGAAACTGAAATAAAAGTGCTTGGAGAAAAAGATGAAGAAATTGCACAACAATTTGATGAAGAACTTAATAATTTTGTGCTTGAAGCTCTTCAAAATTTTGAAAATGTTAAACAAGAAGAACTTGAAGGAGAAATCAATAAAATTGTCGCTGGATATCCAATAGAACAAATGACTCCTTATATTGCACAACAAGATCGAACGGTTGCAGCATTTCTGATCGGAATCGCCAAAAAAGAAAGTAACTTTGGAAAACGAGTTCCTGTTTTAAACGGCAAAGACTGCTTTAATTATTGGGGATATCGAGGAATTAGAGATAGAATGGGATCAGGAGGACACACTTGTTTTGATAGCCCAGAAGACGCAGTAAACACCGTTGCTGGAAGACTTCAAGACCTTGTTCAAGCTGACATCGACACTCCGCAAGAAATGGTTATTTGGAAATGTGGATCAAGTTGCGCTGGACATACTCCAGGAAGTGTTGAAAAATGGATAAATGATGTTGATATTTACTTTGATGAAATAAATAAAAACGCCTCCTAAGACGTTTCTATTTCCGTGCTTTTCATAAATCACCTCAAATGAAGTGATTTTTTTTCTAAAAATACAAGCTAGCAGCACCGAGTTGATTCGCTTTTCTTCCAAGATTAGATATTATAAACTTATATTTTCCTTTTTTATTGAAAACATTTTTTTTGGAAATTTTAATCACTTTTTTGATAAATTCTTTTCTTTGAGAAAGTCCTCCTCCAAAAACAATCTTTTCCGGATCAAAAATATTAATTAAATTTGAAATACCCATGCCAAGAAATTCCTGAGCATCTGCAATAGACTCTTTTGCAGACTTATTTTTCATCTCTTGAAGATTAAAGATTTCTTCAGCTTTTTCTCTTTTTTTGGTTTTTGAAAAAAATATTTTTTCAATACCAGATCCTGAAGCAATATCTTCCCAATAGGACCAATGATTATTATTTTTCATTTGTATAAAACTAACCTCCATTGCTGAATTATTAAAACCTCTTAAAATCTCCCCCTCCCGACTTATAAATTCACCACCAATTCCAGTTCCCAGCGTCAAAGTCAACAACCCCTTTGCTTCACCCTTTCCAAATAAATACTCACCCCTCGCAAAACAAGCTCCATCGTTTTCAATTTCAATTGAAAAACGTGCTTTCTTAAAAAAATCGAAAGAAAATTTATCCTTCCCGTAAACAGAACTAGCTTGTGTGACAACCCTCTTTTTATTATCAACAATTCTTGAAGTTGAAACCGCGACTTTTCTCGTCTTGTATTTTTTCTTATATTCCTGACTTTTTTCTAATAAAAGCTTTTTAATCATTTTATCATTTTTGGGATTTTTTTGTTCAAAATAATCCAAAAATTCATATCCCTTTTTATTAAATTCAATAACCCCGCCAGAAATATTTGTTCCGCCAATATCAAAAGTGATTATTCTTTTTTTTATTTTAATCATAATTATTTTTTACTCTGTTAAATAAATTAGTAAATAATACCAATTAACTAATGCTATTCATGAATCATTCCTTTTCACTAAAAACTTCTCTTGCTGTCTCCCACATTTCATCATCTCCTTGCTTCGTCTTTAGCCAATACCACCACTCTGCTCCCCAAAGATAACAAGCATCAAACTTAGTTTTCTTTGCATAATCAACTGTTTCTTTAAAAATTTCAGGATTCATTGATTTAAATTGCTCTTCCAATGACATATGAAGAATCCACCCTGGTCCCCAAGGTTCTGCCTGAAGTTCAGATACAATCACATTCTCTTGATCAGAAAAATATTTTATAATCAAAGCTTTAATCCTAAAAAAGCTTGGTCCAACTGGATAAGTGAAATAACCAAATGGCTCTTTATAAATTGTTCGATAAAGCGTTGTTCCGAAAACATCTGCCCTTTTCGCTGCCTCGTGCCACCAACTCAACTCACCACTGTCAGTAACAATTATTTCTCTCTCTGGATTAATTTCTTTTACTTGCGCAATTTCTCGATCAACCAATTGTGCATCAATTGCCTCCGCAGGACAATCCCCGAAGAATGGCAAAAATGGCTCATTTTCCACTTGCCAATAAGAAATATTATCATATCCCATGTAACGTTCAACTAGAATTTTTTCATACTCCAATAACTGCACCTCTCTATTTTCTTTATTCTCCACATAAAACTCTGGAATAAAGCATTCAGGCCAACGAGGAGCTTTTATTCCAAAAGCAAGAATCACATCAACATCCCTCTTTTGAGCCTCCTTTATCTGAAAATCAAGATCATCAAAATTAAATTCACCTGGACTTATTTCAATATTATTCCAATAAGCTCCTAATCGAACCTTTTTAACTCCAAGATCATCCAAAATAGCAAGATAAGTCTCTTTCCAGTCCAACTCCAAACTTCTTGCATGATGATCCACAAAAGAAACTCCCATCTCCATTTCCTCATTCTTGTCTGTAACCGGCCAATTAAAAACAATTCCAATAATTATTATTAAAGAAATTAAAAATAATAAAATATACCAAACAATTTTCAATAACATTCTAATAATAAACATACGTCTAGATAATACTTATTAAAACTACACCAAGAATAACTATTAAAACACCGAGTGATTTTAAAATAACGTTTTTAAAAGTTAGATTCTCTCTCAATGAATTAATATAAAATCCCAAAATAATAACAAACAAAAAAGTAAATAAATATTGCACTGAAACCAAAGCATTCACCACAGTAACGCTCCCCAAAGAAATAGCATAATATGTCAAAATTGTTCCAATTCCTGCAATTGCCTTAGTGCATAAAACTGCCAATGCATCTAATTTATTCCTTTTTTTATCTTTTTTAGTTTTTCCTTTCGAAAAATTAACCTGTTTACCAGAAAATGGAATTAACAAAAAAATCACCGCTGACAAAAACATTCCCAGTCTACTATAAACATATCCACTCACAAAATTCTGATCATCATAAACATATTTCAAAAATATCAAAGAAAAAGCCACTAAAATTCCTGCCACAATTACATATTTAAATGTACTAAAAAATTTATTTTTATAAAATTTATATGAAATCATAACCCCTCCTATAACCAACAAAATTATTCCAAAAAGACCTTGGAGATTGTGTCTCTCATTTATCAAAAAACTTCCTAATATATAACTAAAGACGGTCACCACTGCACCAAACAAAACATAAACTCTTGAAGCAGCAGAAAATTGAAGTGAGCGATATAAAAATATTAACCCAATGAAAAAAATCGCCCCAGAAAGAAGTGCTATCAAAAAAGTCCCTAGACTTGTCCATTGAAGCATCCAATTTTCTCCAAAAAATCCAGCAATGGCAACAAAAAAACCAACAGCAGAAAGCAAACCAACATATACAGAATATGATTGCCAACTTTTTATCCGCCCTGTCAAAAGAGCTTTACTAATTACTGCTTCAATTGCCAATAAGAAATAACCGACAATCGCAATTAAAATCCAATTCATTATTTATTATTTTTTATTTTATTCTTTTTGATAATATCCTGATAGGCATAATATGATCTTCGAGGCTTCCTTTCCATTGTTTCAAAATCCACCTCACAAAGTCCAAACTTCTTTGAAAATCCCTCACACCACTCAAAATTATCAAGCAAAGACCAATAAAAATAACCTCTCACATCTGCTCCTTCTCCAATTGCATTCTGAATCGCCTTCACGTGACTTTCAATAAACTTTGTTCTGTAAGCGTCTTCTCCGTCGGCTATTCCATTTTCTAAGATATAAATTGGCTTTCCATATCTCCTCCAAGCATTTTTGATAATTTCTTGAAGCCCATCCGGATGAATCCCCCATCCCATTTCTGTTGTAATATTATTAGGCTTAAATATTTCAATAAAGGGAGGTTTCATTCCGAAGCGATATCCAGAATAATAATTTATCCCCACAAAATCAAATTTTCCATCCAATTTGTTAAAAAAATTCCAATTATAAAAATCCTCAACTCTTTCTGTGATTCTTTTAAAAAACCTACTCTTAGATCTCCATCTAAAATCACTACAAAACTGAGTTATCCCCACTGGAAGATTCGGTTTTTTCTTTTTCACAACGTCAAAACATTTCTTGTGTCCCTCAACAAGATTCTTTCGGGCTTCAAAAAAAAGAAAAGGATTGTATTTTCCTGGAGGGAAATCCCCCTTTAAATATCCCCGATTCAAAATTAATCTCGGTTCATTAATTGTCAAAAACATATCAATCTCACTCCCTAGAAAGTCAATAACTTTTTTACAATATCTTTCAAAAATCTCTGAACTTTGAGGATGATGCCAACCATACTTCTCAGCAAACCAAATTGGTAATGTCCAATGAAAAAGCGTTACAACTCTTTTTATTCCTCTTTTTTCAAGATCAATAAGAACCTTCTTGTAATGCTCTAGAGCTTCCTCTGAAAACTCATCCTCCTGTGGTTCAATTCTTGACCATTCCAATGAAATCCTAAAAGAATTACATCCCAAATCTTCAACTAACTTATGATCAATTAAGTATCGATTCCAACTATCACAAGCCCAGCCAGATTTTTCTTTTGTTTTTCCTTTTTTCTCCCATTCCCACCAATCATTATTAACATTATTCCCTTCCACTTGATGAGAAGAATATGCTACCCCCCACAGAAAATTTTCCGGAAACTGTTTTTTCATTTTTAAACTTAAAGCTAAATAAAAGCTCTATTCTATTACTTCAAAAAACTTCATTGCATCACCAAATATTTCAACAATTTTTTGAGCCTCTTCTTTTGAAATTTCAAAACCATCCTCTTGGACTATACGATTTTTAATTTTATTTGCACTCTTAATTTGGTCTAAATTTCTCAATTGAACTTCAACCATTCCATCAAGTTTCTCTCTGAGAGTTTCACCTGAATGTTGTGTAATTTTTAATATTTCATCAAGCATCTGAGCTGATTCCAAAATCGCTGCCTTCCAGTTTAAAATCTCATTTGAACCAATTAATAACAACACACTGTCCCATCTCTTTTGAAGCTTTCCCCTAGTAATATTCGGAAATTCCTGTCCAGACATCAGAACCGTCCAATAACCTCTTCCAGTTCGAAATAAAATCCCCAACAAAACCAAAACAATCACAATCATATAGAATCCTAGTAAAGCCTTTACGGATCTAAAAATATATGATTGCTCAAGAAAACTATTCATTTGTTCTAAGTATTCTATAATTTCCATTTTGTTTTATTTAGATTTGTTTTTATTATAGCATAAAAACAAAAACAAGCCATGAAAACTTGTTTTAATAATGCGGAGGAGGAGAGAGAATTCTTCTCGCTCCGACCCGCCTAGACTTGGCGAGGCTGGCTCGAAGCCAGGTCACTGCGCACCGAAAGCTCGCCTCCTCGCTTTCTCTCGCTCCCTTCAAATCTTTTCTCAATAGCTAAAAACAACCCGATTGTCTTTTGTCGCCTTCGCACCTTCAAAGGACTGTGTCCGCCGAAGGTCGTTTCGGCGACCGAAGGCGGAGGAGAGAGGATTTGAACCCCTGGCACCCGTAAAGGCGCTCCAGTTTTCAAGACTGGTGCATTCAACCGCTCTGCCACTCCTCCGTGTCAAACAACTACTCTAGGAATATTAACAGAAGAATTTCGTTTTGTGAAGAGCCTGATTAGTTAGTAGTTAATAGTTGGTAGTTTTTAGAGTCACTTTCCCCCTTGTCATTCCTGCGCAAGCGGGAATCCAGTATTCCGATTTCTATGTAAGTAAAGTATTCCTTACACAAATAACTATCCCTCTTCTATTTAAAAAATTATTAAATTGTGAATTGAAAAATGAAAATTTTAAATAAACTTATCCAAAAAATATCATTTATGCTAAACTATAAACATAAAAAAATAACTAATTTCAAATAACATGTACATAGGCGCACACATTTCAATTGCCGGAGGAATTTTCAATGCCCCAGAAAATGCTGGAAAATTAGATTGTGAAGTAATACAAATCTTCACTCGTTCTCCTCGAGGAGGAAAAGCACCCGAGTTCACACCGGAAGTTATTAAAAAATTTAAATCGGCTATCAAGCAAAACAAAATCAAAAATACTTATATCCACACCCCCTACTACATCAATTTCGCCTCAGCAAATAATCGTATTAGTCATGGATCAATTTCAGCTGTTCGCGATGAATTAGAAAGAGGCAGTTTAATTGGTGCAAAATATATCATGACTCATCTCGGAACCGCCAAGGACTTAGAGCAAAAAGAAGCTATCAAAAAAACCATTAAGTTACTCAAAAAAACTCTAGAAGACTATAAGGGAAAAACAAAACTCATCCTTGAAAACAGTGCTGGAGCAGGAGAAATCATCGGAGGTAATCTCAAGGAACTCTCAGAAATCATTTCAGGTGTAAACTCTCCAAGTATCGCTGGAATTTGCCTCGACACTCAACATTCTTTTGCCAGCGGATATGATTGGCGAAATTTCAACAAAACCATAGAAAAAATAGATCAAGAAATCGGCATAAACAAAATCAAACTAATTCACGCCAACGACAGCCTCACTGAATGCGGATCAAATAAAGACCGCCACGCCCACATCGGAGAAGGAGAAATTGGCCTCGAAGCCTTCAAGAACATCACTGCCTTCGCCAAAAAAAATAACATCGACATGATTCTTGAAACTAAGCATGATAAAGTTATGAAAGATATAAAATTACTTAAAAAATTACGTAATTAATTTTCTTCCCAAAATAAAAATCGGCAGGAACCACGATAAGTTTCTGCCGATTTATTTTTTGTCTCCTTATCTTTCTTTATAAATAAATGTTAGCAGAGCAACTAAATCGGAGACATGACCAGTTATACTCTGTTTAAAATAAACAATTTCTCCTCCCCTCTCCCTCAGCTCCTCCAGCCACTTTCCCACCTCTTCCTCATTTACAGCAGGGCTGTGATCGGGCCACTGACCAGTAGAATAACGCTTAGTTTCAAAATTTTTTATTTTTAACATAGTACCCCCCTCTTTTTTAACTTTTCATTTCGAAAAAATAAAATTTGAAACAATTTTCTTGCTTTATAGAAAAAGAACCACCATCTTCACGATTATCATAATGCTCTACTTTCAATTTCAACTTATCGCATAGCGCTTCTACAAGAGGAAAAACTTCCCAACTTAAAAGATTTGCATATTCTATTATTTTCCCCTGATAATTCGCATCTTCAATTTCTCTATTAGGATAGAAAAAAAGAAAATACCATCCCCCACCATATTTATTAACAAATCCACTTTGATAAGTGTAAGCACAAGAATTGTCATAATAATCAATCGCTACAGAGACAATTTTTTTTGAAAGCTCTTCTAAATGAATTCTCAAATTACAAAAAGTGGTTTTTTCTTTAATTATTTCTTTAATTATTGAAGAAAAATATTCTCCATTTTTCGGAATTTTTTCTTCAAAAAAATAATTAAAAGCTTTACACATTCTTTGTACTTTTTCATATTCCTCTTTATTTTTCCTCTGAAAAATTTCCTCCTTTCTTTTTCTCCATTTTTTCAACACATCATTTTTAAATTCCTCTTTTTTCCTTTTCTTCACTTCTTTTAGCTTTTCTTGTATTTTTGCAATATCATCCATTTAATCCCTCCTTAAAAAATTTATTAAATTTTCAAGTTACTTTCCTAAACATAATATACTAGCATTAAATCAATAACTTGTAAATAGTAACTCGACAATATTTTCATCTATTGACAAAGCCTTTATTTGAATATAGAATAGTAATTGTTGAAGAATATTCGACAACATTATCTTTCGAATATGTTAGAAAAAAATCTCGAAAAAGCTGGACTTAGACCTAAGGAAATAAAAATATATCTAGCCGGAATAAAAGCCGGTCCAGTTTGATCTGTACCCCAAAAAGTGGACGACGGTAAAAAACCGTCGTCCACTTTTTTGTTTTAGTGTAAGATATAATTAATTAACAAAAACTAAATGAGTAAA